>Ga0255356_1000076_pt1 | contig 58325 bp, 50 predicted proteins | sample HBST100metaG_FD_189944 | JGI IMG/M metagenome (GOLD analysis project Ga0255356, IMG submission 189944) | Peat soil microbial communities from Stordalen Mire, Sweden - H.B.S.T100 | ecosystem: Environmental > Terrestrial > Soil > Wetlands > Peat | place: Sweden: Norrbotten County, Stordalen Mire...
CTCCTTCAAGCACCTCGAGTGCGTTGCGGAAAGCCTAGCTCTCCGCGAGGCCAGCCGTCTCATCCCATCTAAAGCCGCACTGATTCTGCTGGCTTTATGCGGGGGTTAAAACCCCCGCCTCCCTCCGGATCTACTTTTTCCGCAGCCTGTGAAGCCCACGCTCATTTTTGTTCGATTTGCGGCACGGCTAAAGCCGTGCCCTTTCAAAGCTTCGACTTGGCAAGACTTCGACTTGTTCGGTTGCTCCCTGGTGTCGTGAATCCGAAGTTCGCAGCATAGCTTGAGGCCTGGTTGCTGTGCGGAGAGCGTTGAAAATGCAGATCCTTCGCTACGCTCAGGATGACATAGAGTTATGGGGCGAACTTGGGAGACGGGACACTGGATCCCTGACCACATGACGATGTGGCTTGTGGTCGTGCTTTCCCCGGTGCCCGAAAGCGAGGCACCGGGGGCACCCATCTTCAGTGGTTGTAGTCACTTCTCCCGCTTCAGTGGTTGTGCTTACTTCTCCCCGGACCGGGGGCGCCCGCCAAGTCGGTAGCCCAATTCACCGTGGCATGAAGATCATCGACCTGCGCAAAGGCTTTGTCATTGGTCACCAGGGTCGCGCTCGCCGCAATGGCATGGGCGGCAATCTGCATATCCATGTTGCCCAAGGTCTTGCCTGACGACTCCAGCTTGGCCCGGAGCGCTCCATAGGCCTTTGCCTCATCCCTTCCCCATGACAGGACCTTGACTGCGGCGAGAAACCACTCCATGCGCTCCCGCAGCGCGGTAGCATCGGGACGCTTGGCCAAGCCGTAGCGAATCTCAGCTTCGGTCATCACCGACAGGCAGACAACCTCACCCGCCTCCAGATTGAGCATCCGCGCGCGAGCGGCTTTGGAATGGCCTTTGGCAATATAACTGACCATATTCGTGTCGAGCATATAGAGAGGCTTCATAGCTCAGGCCGCTGCTGAGGCCGTCCCTGGGCACGGTCTGTTGGAGAGAGGAAATCCTCCGGCACTCCCACGGCATCGAGCGCGGCGAAGATCTCCGCCAGGCTAGCCGGCGCCTGAGAGAGGATCAGGTCGCCGTTTTTAAGGTCTCGGCGAATGTAGACTTCGCTTGAGGAAAAGCGAAACTCAGCCGGGATACGGACGGCCTGACTCCGTCCGCTCATAAATACCTTTGCCTTTTCTAGGACCGCCATCATTCACCTCTGCTATGTAGCATGATATATAGCAGAGAAAAAGTCAATCGGCGCGGGAATTGAGGCGTTTCAGGTAGATCCGCACGGCGCGGTCCATTCCGGGAATGATTCGCTGCGACCCTACGGGGCGCCTGTACTTCCCTTGCCTCTTCCCAGGGCAGCGCTTCGCTTGCCCTGGGCTATTCTCGCGCCCTCCCTACGGGAGGCTCTACGACCCTTCATTCCAGTCGCAACTCGCTGCTGCGATTCAAGATGCTCAGCGATGACAAGGGTTATGGGGCGAACTTGGGAGACGGGACACGAGATTCCCGACCACGTGACGATGTGGCTTGAGCTTGTGCTTTCCCAGGTGCCCGAAAGCGAGGCACCTGGGGCACCCATCTTCAGTGGTTGTGCTCACTTCTCCCGGCACCTGGGTCGCCCGGCTAGACCTTGGCTTGGAGGTCCGAGATCACGTCGAAGAAGCGCTGATCGAGGCGGCGGTTGGAGGCGATGGCTTCCTTGATGGTGATGTCGGTGATGTCCATGCCCTTGAGAACCGCAATCCGGCCCCACTTCTTGTCGTGGACCATGTCGATGGCGTGCAGGCCGTAGCGCTGGCCGAGGAGGCGGTCATAAGCCGTGGGAACGCCGCCGCGCTGGGTGTGGCCCAGGTTCACGGAGCGGGTCTCAAAGCCGGTCTTCTTCTCGATCAGTTCAGCGAGAGCTTCGCCAATGCCGGAGAGGCGCGCATGGCCGAAGGAATCCACTTCATTGGAACCCATCACCTGGCCAACCTCGGGCAGATGGCAGCCTTCCGAAACCACAACGATACCGTAGTGCTTGCCGTGGTCGTAGTTGTACTTGAGCAGCGCCGCCACGTGGTCGATGTCGATTTCCTTCTCGGGAACCAGGGTGACGTCCGCTCCGCCCGCCACGCCCGCGGCGTAGGCGATCCAGCCGGCATCGCGGCCCATGACCTCGATGACGATGACGCGGTTGTGGGAGTCGGCGGTGGTGCGGATGCGGTCGACAGCCTCAGTGGCGATGGAAACGGCGGTATCGAAGCCGAAGGTGGCATCGGTGCCGTTGATGTCGTTGTCAATGGTCTTGGGAACGCCCACGCTGGGGACGCCGTTTTCGCTGAGGAAGAGGGTGACCGACTGGGTGTCGTCGCCGCCCAGGGCGATCAGCGCGTCAATCTTGTTGGCCTTGAGAACGGCCTGCACCTTCTCGATGCCGCCGGGGATCTTCTTCACGTTGGTGCGCGAAGAGTGGAGAATGGTGCCGCCCGTCAACTGGATGCCGTCGATGCTCTCGAGGGTGAGGGGGATGAAATTGTTGTCCAGTACGCCCTTCCAGCCGTTGAGAAAGCCGATGAACTCATCGCCATAATGGTTGATGCCCTTGCGCACAACCGCATAAATCACCGCATTCAGTCCGGGGCAATCGCCGCCGCCGGTCAACAAAGCAACTCGCATGGTAAGAATCTCCTGGTCGAATTTGCGCGGCCGCTTGAGCCGTGCCGGGACTATGTCCCTGAACTATGCGTTCAAAACAGACGATTTTCCGCTTTCAACGCCTGCTCCAGTTTACTCCGCAGATCGAAGAGGTGGGCGTGACCACGCTCACGCTCATCCCGGCCGTTGCCGGTCTCATTTCACTTGCGCGAAGACCGCTCCGCAATGATTCAATAGGGTATGCCCGGAACTGGAGCGCTTTTGTTGCTGGCCTTTGCCAGCATGGTTGCCATCCTCTTGCTTGTACTGCTGCAATTGACCCGTTTGGGATTCCTGGTGCGCACCACGATCCCGGACCGGCCTCGGCGACGAATGTTCATCGCCTCGGTTTCGTTCCTGTTCACATTTGTCGGGGTTCGGCTTCTGGTCAGGCTGGTGGTCAACGACAAGGGGCCGTTCCAGTGGGTGATGGTGCGCGGACACCACGTTCACCACCTGGTGTGGGGAATTCTTATCCTGCTGCTGGTGGGCTACGGGTGGCTGCTGGACCTGGGACGGTCCCATTCGCCGCTTTCGATTTTCCTGAGCCGGCTGATGTCGATCGGCTACGGCGTGGGAGCAGCGCTGACCCTGGACGAGTTCGCGCTATGGCTCGACCTGGAGCCGGAGGCCTACTGGTCCGACACCGGCCGCCTGTCGATCGACGCCGTGATTTTATTCGGCAGCCTGCTGGCTGTTGGTGCAGGGGGCGCGCCGTTTTTCCGCGGTCTGCACAGCATGTGGGAAAAGCGCGCCCTGTTTCGCCACGAGCTGGGCCGTGGCCTGACCTTCCCTATTCGCCGTGTGCGGTCGCTTCGTCCGCGTAAAGCCCGTCGATCAAAGCCGCGTATCGTTCCATAAGCGCGCGTCGCTTGAGCTTCATCGACGGAGTCAGTTCGCCGCTCTCCTGGGTCCACTCCTCGGGCACCAGGCGAAAGCGCTTGAGGGATTCGAAGTTGGCCAGGCTGCCGTTCACTTCGCGGACGATTTCGGCATACAGCGCAATCGTCCGGCTGTCGGCCACCAGTTCCTCGCGCGATTGAAACGGGATTCCCTGCTGCCGCGCCCAATCCTCCAGCGCCGGGAAGTTGGGCGCGATCAGCACCGATACGAACTTGTGCTTGTCGCCCACCAGCGCCGACTGGGCCACCATCAGATTGGCATTGAGCTTGTTTTCGATGGGCTGGGGCGCCACCAGCTTGCCGCCAGAGGTCTTGAGGAGCTCTTTCTTGCGGTCGGTAATAGCGAGAAATCCCTGGGCGTCGAACTTGCCGATATCGCCCGTCCGGAACCAGCCGTCCGCATCGAAAGCCTGTGCCGTGGTCTCCGGCTTTTGCCAATAGCCATGAAAGACCGAAGGCCCGCGCACCAGCAGCTCCCCGTCCTCGGCCAGCTTCAACTCAATATTCCCCATGAGCTTGCCCACGGTGCCCATGCGGTGCGTAAGCGGCGTATTCAGAGCCAGCAGCGGAGAGGTTTCAGTAAGGCCGTATCCCTCCCAGAGGGCAATGCCCATGGAAGCGAACCAGCTGGCCGTATCGATCCCCAACGGCGCTCCGCCGGAGACAAATACCCTGACCCGCCCGCCAAATGCCTCGCGCACCTTGGAATATGCCAGCTTGTCGGCCAGCTTCCAAAGCAGCGAGGAAGGGCGGCGGCCATTGTAGACAGCTTCCTTGTGAGACTTGCCCAGATTGGAAGCCCAGGCCAGCAGAGCCTTCTTCACCGGCGACCCGGAGACGCGGTGCTCGACCTCGCCGCGAATTTTTTCAAAGACCCGCGGCACGCCGACAAAGACGGTGGGCCGGATCTCCTTCATCGCCTGGGGCAGCTTGTCGAACTTGGAGCAATAGGCCACCTGCACCCCATAGGTGTACATCACGTAATCCAGCGCCCGCGCGGTGACGTGCGAGAGGGGCAGGAACGAGATCAAGGCATCGGTCTCGCCGAAATGGAAGTCCACCGCGGCAAAATTCTGATTGGCGGCGATATTGCCGTGGGTCAGCATGACACCCTTGGGCTCGCCGGTGGTTCCCGAGGTGTAAATCAGCGTGGCCAGGTCCTTGGGTTCGACGGTGCGGACCAGCGCATCGAAGACCGGATCGTGCTGGTTGCCGCGTTCGTCGGCTCCAGCCAGAACCTTGCTGAAGGCGATGGCTCCATCGGGCGGCGCGGTCGAGTCCATGATCAGGACCCGCTCGAGCTGCGTGCGGCTGCGCACGGCGTTCAGCTTGTCGAACTGCTGGCGAGTGGAGACCACGGCGATTTTGCAACCCGCGTCGTCGATCAGCGCGGCCATCTGCTCACCCGTCAAGGTGGGGTAGATGGGCACATCCGCGGCGCCGATGGCCAGCGTGGCGAAGTCGGTGATCGCCCACTCCCAGCGATTTTCGCTGACCAGCGCGATACGATCGCCCTTTTGAACTCCCCAGTCCAGAAAGGCCGAGGCAAGGGTGCGAACGCGCTGGTAAATCTGGTCAGAAGAGATGGGCTGCCACATGCCGAACTCGTCCTGCCAGAGGACTGCGCGCGGATTACCCGCCGCGGCAACGCGACGGAAAAGGTCATTGAGAGTGATAAGCGAAGTGTTTTGTGTCATTTTAATAGGAGTGGGCATTCGGGCAGTTCCACCGAGGCCAGTTGAGAGTGTAACAGCGTTGAGCCGCGATGGCGAAAGTTCAAAGCCGCAAACCGGGGACTCGGAACGGATCCGCCCTCCGCGGGCGGCTGCTTGCACAATTTAATCGTATGCAAGCCTGGCTGGTGGAATCATGCGGTGAGGATCGACAATCTTCCCGCATGGCGGGAGGTGGCATTGCATAGTTATACAGATCGGTTGTATATTTATTCAAGAGCGGTCGCTCCTGCGAACCGCGCTTTCGATCTGATCGGGAACGGCAAATGAAATCCCAGCGGCACAATGCAATTCGCGAACTGTTGGCAGGCTCCCCGGTGGCGAGCCAGGATGAGATGCGACGCAAACTCCACCGTCGCGGCTTTGAGGTGACTCAGGCCACGCTCTCCCGCGACATTCACGAGTTGCGCCTCTCCAAAGGCCCCGGCGGTTATTCCCTTCCTCCTGGCAACGGCTCTCTCGACGAGGACGACAGCCCGCCCTCGCTGGCCGAAATGGTGGAGAACTTCGCCCTCCGCGCGCGCCAGGCGATGAACCAGGTGGTGGTGCGCACGGTCGCCGGCGGCGCCCAGCCGATGGCCACGGCCCTGGACCACGAGGGTTGGAACGAAATCGTAGGCACGATCGCTGGCGACGACACGGTGCTGGTGATCTGTCTGGACACGCGCAGGGCAGTCGAAGTGGAATCCCGTTTGAAGAAAATGCTGGAGTCATGAACGATACGGTGCAAACAGCAGTTGTGGGAGTTACAGGGTATGCGGGCGCAGAGTTGGCCCGGCTGTTGCTGCGGCATCCGCGCCTGAAGGGCGCGCCCCCGGTTTTTGCGGGGCGCGTGGATGAAAAAGATGCGGCGCGCGGGGGTGTGCCCCTGGCCGAGATCCATCCGCAACTCGCCGACAGCCGCGGAAGCGGTGCGCTCAAGCTGGAGCCGTTTTCCTGGGAACTGCTCGCCGCCCGGAAAGTTCAGGTTCTATTTCTCGCCACGCCCCATGAGCAGTCGCGGCAGTGGGTTCCCGAGGCGCTTGCCCGCGGACTGCGGGTCATCGATCTGAGCGGAGCCTGGCGGCTCACGGAAGCAGCCAACCGCGCGGTCTATGCCTTCCAGGATGACGGCACGGAACTGGCCGCCGCAACCCAGGCGCAGGCCGTCTACGGCATGCCGGAGCTGCATCGGGCGCAAATTGCGGGCGCGCATCTGGTGGCCAATCCCGGCTGTTATGCGACCTCCGTGATCCTTCCCCTGAAGCCGCTGGTGGCGGCGGGACTGGTTGATTTGAACCATGGCATTGTGGCCGACGCCAAGAGCGGCGTAAGCGGCGCGGGCAAGGTGCCCACCGCCAAAACCCATTTCATGTACGCGGCCGACAACTTCTCCGCCTATGGAGCTTTCACGCATCGCCACACAGGAGAATTGCTGGAGCAGGTCGGCGTGGGCGCGAGCGACATCATCTTTACGCCTCATCTGCTACCCATTCCCCGCGGAATTCTTTCCACCATCTATGTCCACTTCCGCGAGGCGCAGACTCGGGCTACCGTTGCCGAGGTGTACGGCAAGTTTTTTGCGGCGAGTCCGATGGTGCGGCTCTACGACAAAGCGCTTCCGCAGATTCAGTATTCGGTGCGCACCTGCTACGCCGACATCGGTTTTCAACTTGCCGCCGATGGCAAGCGCGCAGTCATCGTCAGTTGCCTTGACAACCTGTTGAAGGGCGCGTCCGGACAAGCCGTGCAGAATCTGAATGTGATGCTCGGCTGGCCCGAATCGGAGGGTCTCGAATGAAGTACGTGGTCAAATTGGGTGGAGCAGGCCTGGAGACTCCGTCGCTGCTGCAAGGTTGCACGCGCGCCATTGCCGATCTGGTTAAGGACGGCCATCAGGTGGCCGTGGTGCATGGCGGCGGCGTGCAGTTGACCCGCATGCTGAAGGCGCTGGGCAAACAGAGCGAGTTCGTCAATGGCTTGCGGATTACCGACGCCGAGACCCGCGACGTGGCGCTGATGGTCCTGGCCGGCAAAGTGAACAAGGGCCTGGTGGCTGCGTTGGGCGCGCTCGGCGTTCCCGCCATGGGTCTTTCCGGTGGCGACGGGCTGCTCTTTCGCGCCCGCAAGAAGCGCACCGCCCCCGATCTCGGCTTCGTAGGCGAAATCGTATCCAGCGATCCCCGCTGGCTGGACGCCATCTGGCAGTTGAGCGGCGTGCCGGTCATCTCGTCGATGGCTCTGGGTTTCGATGGCGAGTACTACAACATCAACGCCGACGAGATGGCCGCGGCCTGCGCCATTGCCTGCGGCGCCGATGCGCTGGTTTTCCTTACCGATGTGCCCGGCGTCAAGGGCGCAACCGGCGAGGTGCTGCGATGGCTCTCCATCGATCAGATCGCCGATATGGCCAAGAACGCCGTCATCACAGGCGGCATGTTGCCCAAGCTCAGCGCCTGCCGCGAGGCACTTTTGAACGGCGTAAAGCGCGTAAGAATTCTTCCCGCCGAGGCTGCCAGTTCGCTTCCCGACCTGTGCAGTTCCCGCGTAGCCCACGGCACCGAAGTGATGGTTGCCTGAGGAGAAAAAGAATTGACCAAACTGGACCAAATTCGCGCAGCTGAAGCCCGGCTGCTGATTCCCACCTACGACCGCAACCCCATTCTCTTTGTGCGGGGCGAGGGCGTGTACATCATCGACGAGCAGGGCGGCCATTATCTGGACCTGCTCAGCGGCATCGGCGTCAACGCGCTTGGCTACGGCAACCCGGTGATTGAAGAGACCATCGCCCGCCAGAGCCGCGCGCTCATCCACACCTCGAATCTCTACTATCACGAGGGGCAGGCGAATCTGGCCTTGCGCCTGACCGAACTCACCGGCCTGGACCGCGCATTCTTCTGCAACTCCGGCACGGAGGCCTGGGAATGCGCCATGAAATTGGCGCGCGCGCACGCCGGCCTTCTTCGCGACCAAGGCAAGCAGATCGGCACCAAGTTTCTGGCGCTCGACCAGAGCTTCCACGGCCGTACCTTTGGCGCCGTCTCGACCACCCACAAGGCCAAGTACCGCGAGCCCTTCGGCCCGGTGGTTCCCGGCGTCGAGTTTGTAAGCTTCAACGACGTTGCGGACCTTCGCGGCAAGTTCTCGAATGATGTCTGCGCCATTCTTGTCGAAGCCATTCAGGGGGAAGGCGGAGTGCGGCCGATTTCGCAGGAGTTTCTAGCCGAAGCCCGCGCCCTGGCCACTTCGACAGGCGCACTGCTGATCGTGGATGAGATTCAGTCCGGCATGGGCCGCACCGGCAAATGGTGCTCCTATCAGCACTACGGCATCCAGCCCGACGTGACCACGCTGGCCAAGCCCCTGGCCGGCGGTCTTCCCATGGGCGCAGTCCTCTGCACGGAAGCGGTCTCGCACGCCTTCCACGCCGGCATGCACGGCACCACGTTTGGTGGAGGCCCCCTGGCCTGCGCCGTGGCCTGCGCGGTGATCGACACGATTGAGCAGGACAATCTGCTGGCCAATGTCACTGAAGTCGGCGATTACTTCCAGTCGCAACTTCGCGCCCTGGCCCAGCGCCACGAGGCCATCGTGGATGTGCGCGGAATTGGCCTGATGGTGGCTGCCGAACTAGACTCCGCCGAACTGGCCAAGCTCACCGTTGCCGAAATGCTCAAGCGCCACATCCTCATCAATTGCACCAGCGACACGGTCCTGCGCTTCCTGCCGCCGTTCATTCTCAAGCGCGCGCACGTGGACACCGCCATTCAGGCGTTGGACGAAATTTTCACTGAGCACACCGACATCCGCGCAGCAGAGGTAGAATCCGCCGTCGAAGAGGCTGCGCAATCCATAGGAGGACTCTACAATGGCTAGCAAAGCAACCCTGGAACGCCCGGTGGCCACTGTGCCCGTGCAGAAAGACCCCGAAATTCTTGCCGCGTCGGTACGCATGGCCGGCGAGGATCTGTGCTCCATCGCCGATCTCTCCAGCGCGGAAGTCCGCGCCATTCTCAGGCTTGGCCACGACGTCAAGTGCAATCCGCGCGCCTACCGCCATGCCCTGGACGCCAAGCAGATGGTGCTGATGTTCGAGAAGGCCAGCCTTCGCACCCGGTTGAGCTTCGAGACCGGCATCAACACCTTGGGCGGCAACGCCATCTTTGTGGATCAGACCAGCTCTCCGCTGGGCGAGCGCGAATCCATCGCCGACGTGGCGCGCAACGTGGAGCGCTGGGTGGATGTGATCGTGCTGCGCACTTACGCGCACGATACCATCACGGAGATGGCCGCCAACGCGCGCGTTCCGGTCATCAATGCGCTCTCCGACTTTGAGCATCCCTGCCAGGCGCTGGCGGATTTCATGACGCTGGACGAGCACTTCGGCGGCGTGGCCGGCCTGAACTTTACCTATGTGGGCGACGGCAACAACGTTTGCCACTCGCTGATGCTGACCGGCGCGCAACTGGGCGCCAATGTGACCATCGCCACGCCGCGCGGCTACTCGCCGGACATTGAGATCGTGACCCTGGCGCGGGAGATCGCCGAGGCCAACCACTGCGAGATTCGCCTCTTGCAGGACCCGCACGCCGCAGCCGAGAACGCCGACGCCATCTATACCGACGTCTGCGTCAGCATGGGCATGGAGCACGAGTCCACCAAGCGCGAGCCAATCTTCCGACCCTTCCAGGTCAACGATGCGCTGATGCAGAAGGCCAAGCCCAGCGCGGTCTTCATGCACTGCCTGCCGGCGCGCCGCAATGCGGAAGTCACGGACGAGGTCTTGGACGGCCCGCAGTCGATCGTCTTCGACCAGGCCGAGAATCGACTGCACGCGCAGAAGGCGCTGCTGCTGCTGCTGCTCGGCGGGCTGGCAAATGTGGAGAGCTTTCAAGTGGCCAGAGATCAGAGATCAGCTACAGATGGGAATTTTCAGGTAAGAGTCCTGTGATTACTGATCCCTGGGGCACCTGGCACGCGCCGGAGGCGTAGAGTTGGTCAGCCCCGCGCTTCAGCGTGGGGTGAACGAAGAAAGGGACGATGCAAATGGGTAAACATGGGCTAGAGCGGTTTCGATTCAAATGTTGCCATCTGAAGAGCGTGCGAGGTGGCATTTTCTTGAGAAAAATGCCACTTGGCCCCGAGGATTCTGTAAAGAGCAGAATCGAAACCGCTGTAGCGCCGTCCCTCCGGGACTTGAAGTTCTTTTGTTTGCTGTATTCCCCACGCTAAAGCGCGGGGCTAACATCCATTGCGCCTACGGCGCAAAATCATCCTCCTGCGATTTGCTGTGAGAAATGAAGGTTTGACGCCGCTGTTCACTCTAAGAGGTTCCCTATATGTCCGTCATTCTTGAATCACTGCCCGTTGGCCAGAAAGTCGGCATTGCCTTTTCCGGCGGGCTCGACACTTCCGCCGCCCTGCACTGGATGAAGCAGAAGGGCGCGATCCCTTACGCCTACACCGCGAACCTGGGCCAGCCCGACGAAACCGACTACGATGAGATTCCGCGCAAGGCCCTCGAATACGGCGCCGAAAAAGCCCGCCTCATCGACTGCCGTGGACAGCTGGTTCGCGAAGGCATCGCCGCGCTGCAGGCCGGCGCCTTTCATATCCTCACCGCAGGCGTCCCCTACTTCAATACCACTCCGATTGGCCGCGCCGTGACCGGCACCATGCTGGTGGCCGCGATGAAGGAGGACGACGTCCACATCTGGGGCGACGGATCAACTTTCAAGGGCAATGACATCGAGCGATTCTATCGCTACGGCCTGCTCGTGAATCCTGACCTCAAGGTCTACAAGCCCTGGCTCGACGCGGCTTTCATCGACGAACTCGGAGGCCGCGCGGAGATGTCCGCGTACATGCAGCGGCACGGCTTCGGCTACAAGATGTCCGCCGAGAAGGCCTACTCCACCGACTCCAACCTGCTGGGCGCAACCCACGAAGCCAAGGACCTGGAGTATCTGTCTTCCTCCGTCAAGATCGTCGTCCCCATCATGGGCGTGGCCTTCTGGCGCGACGATGTCGACGTCCAGCGCGAAGAGGTCACCATCCGCTTTGAAGAGGGCTTTCCGGTCGCCCTGAACGGCCGCGAGTTCACGGACCCCGTCGAACTTCTTCTCGAAGCCAATCGCATCGGTGGACGGCACGGGCTCGGTATGAGCGATCAAATTGAAAACCGCATCATCGAGGCCAAGAGCCGCGGCATCTACGAAGCCCCCGGCCTCGCCCTGCTCTTCATTGCTTACGAGCGCCTCCTCACCGGCATTCACAACGAGGACACCATCGAGCAGTACCGCGACAATGGCCGCAAGCTCGGCCGCCTGCTCTACCAGGGCCGCTGGTTCGACTCACAGGCCATCATGCTTCGCGAATCCGCCCAGCGCTGGGTCGCCAAACCCATCACCGGCGAAGTTACTCTGGAACTGCGCCGCGGCAACGACTACTCCATCCTCAACACCGAGTCGCCGAACCTCACATTTCATCCCGAGCGCCTCAGCATGGAGAAGACCGAATCCAGCTTCTCTCCACGAGACCGCATCGGCCAACTCACCATGCGCAATCTCGATATCACCGACACCCGCGGCAAGCTCCTTACCTACGCCGCGGCCGGCCTGATCACCCTCAGCCAAGGCGGCGAAATGCCCAAGTTGAGCAGCGCCAAAGAGAAGGAATAGCGGAAGGTACGCCTAAATCAATGCCAAATGAACAACATTCCGTCAAGATGTGGTCGGGCCGCTTCCGTGAGCCGCTGGATGCGGAGTTTGAAGCCTGGCAGCGTTCCATTGTCTTTGACTGGCGGCTTCTCGATGAAGAGGTAGCCGCCAGCAAGGCGCACGCGTCCGCTCTTTGTGCCGCCCACGTTCTCACAAAAGATGAAACATTGGTGTTGCGCGGGGCGCTCGATGACATTGCCGCCGCACACGCATCGGATGCGGGCAAGGAGTTGGTGCGCAACCACCCTGCGGCCGAGGATATTCATCACTTTGTCGAGTTGTCGCTGGTGGAACGCATTGGCTCGCTCGGCCTGAAGCTCCATACCGGCCGCAGCCGCAACGAGCAGATTGCCACCGACCTGCGCCTCTACGTGCGCAAACAAATCGGTATGGTCGTGGCGTCGCTGGCCGCATGGGCCGATGCGCTGGTGGGGCAGGCACGCGCCGCCGGCGATGCCGTCATGCCCAGCTACACGCATCTTCAGCGCGCGGAACCTGTGCTCGTGGCCCATTGGCTGCTGGCGTATGTGGAGATGATTCTGCGCGATGCGAGCCGACTCAGTGACTGCGCGGCGCGGCTCAATTATTGTCCGCTGGGTTCCGGAGCGGTGGCAGGCGCAACGCTGGCGCTGGACCGCACCATTGCCGCGCGCGAGCTGGGTTTCACCGCACCCACGGCCAACTCTATCGATGCCACCAGCGATCGCGATTTTATTTTGGAATACCTGCAGGCGCTCACCTCTGTCGGTTTGCATTTGAGCCGGTTCGCGGAAGAGGTCACACTTTTTGCTACGGCGGAATACGGTTTTGTTCTGCTGCCCGAAGCCTTCTCTACCGGCTCGAGCGCGATGCCGCAAAAGAAAAACCCCGACCTGACTGAACTGATCCGCGCGAAGGTCGGACGCATTCACGGCGCGGCTCAAACGGTCACCCTGCTTCTCAAGGGACTGCCTCTGGCCTACAATAAAGACATGCAGGAGACTCAGGAGCCGGCCTTTTCAGTCAGCTTTGTTGCGCCGATGCTCACGCTCGTGGCACGTTTCACTGCTGCCCTCCAATTCAATCGTCCGCGCATGAATGAAGCTGCGCAGTCCGGCTACCTGAATGCGATGGCCGCAGCAACTTACCTGGTCCACAAGGGCATCCCCTTCCGCACCGCGCACGAGATCATCGGTCACGCTGTCCGCTTTGGCCTGGAAAAAGGCGCGGAGTTGGGCGATCTCACTCTGGATGAACTGCGCGCCTTCAGCCCTGTGTTCGCCGAGGATTTCTTCGCCGCGGTTTCTCTCACGTCCACGCTTGACTGCCACGACGTGATGGGCGGGACAGCGCGCGAACGCGTGTATCAGGCGCTGGTCGCCGTCTCCGGGCGCATCGCGGCTCTCCATACGGAGGTTGTTCATGCTGGTGCGTAAGGCCCGGCTTCAGGATGCCTCCGATGTCTACGACCTGGTGAACTCGCTCTCCGGCGATGGCACGCTGCTGAAGCGCGCCTTCTCGGAAATCTGCGAGAACATCCGCGACTTTACCGTCGCCGAGTCGGATGGGGGCGTGTTTCTGGGCTGCGGCGCGCTGCACCTTTACGGTCCCCACCTCTGCGAGGTTCGCTCCATCGTGGTCAAGCCCGAGGCCAAGGGGCAGGGCGCGGGTGGGCGCATTCTGGGCGCACTGATCGAAGAGGCCGAAGAGCACGGAATCCAGTCCGTCTGCCTGTTCACGCGCATCCCGGATTTCTTTTTCAAATACGGATTTCGCACCATCGAAGACAAGGCCGAGTTGCCGGACAAGGTCTTCAAGGACTGCCAGATCTGCCCGCGTCTGCACCGCTGCGATGAAGTGACCATGGTGCGCGGGCGCATCCCTCGGATTTCCATTCTTGGACCGCGCGAGGAAGCCCATCAGCTGGTGCATCTGGCCGACTAGAGCGGTGACTGCCAGGAAATGTTCTTCGCTCGGACGCCAGCTGGCGGCGAGGACGCCGCCAGTACAGCCGGTCTGGAGACCGGCGCTACATTCCATCATCAGGCGGTCACGATGCTAGCTGCGCTGGTTCAGGCGCGCCGCAGCTACCGCGACCTGGCCATAACTCAGGCCACCATCCCCAGGACTGACGCTGCGATGCTGAAATACTTCAAACCCTTCCTCTTCTAACTTCACGCGTAACAAACGCGCCAATCTCCGGTTGTGCATGCACCCGCCACTTAGGGCAACTTGTATAACTCCGGTTGAAGCCCGCGCCAGTTCGGCAGCGGTAACGAAGCCCTGCGCTACCCCGGCATGGAACCGCGCTGCTATCCGAGACTTGCTCACTCCAGCCCGCAAATCCTGGACCAGCGCCCGCCAGAGCGGAGCGGCACTCAACCGCGCCGGTTCGCGCTGCTCCCAATCACCCGGCAACAATTCCATTGCATAGTCGGGTTCGTTGTCGGGCTCGTCGATAGCGATGCCTTCCAATTCGATCGCAGCCTGCGCTTCGTAATCCACTACACGGCGTTCCAGCACGACGGCAGCCACCGCGTCGAAGAGGCGGCCCAGGCTCGAAGTCAGCGGCGTATTGATTCCGCGCTCCATCATGCGCGCGAGGACTCGACCCTCACCCTCCGTAGCGCCTGCCAGGGCCAGGACATCAGGAGACACTGCGTCGAATCCTGCCGCCTGCAGGGCCCCCAGCGCCATGCGCCACGGCTCCCGAATCGCCTTCTCTCCGCCGGGCATGGGCACATATTCGAGGTGCGCAAACCGCTCGAAGCTGTTCAATTTCGATAGCAGCACTTCCCCGCCCCAGATGCGGCCATCTGTCCCGTAGCCGGTGCCATCCAGGGCCAGCCCGATCACCGGTCCTTCCAGTCCGTGTTCCGCCATGCAGCCGGCCACATGCGCGTGGTGATGTTGCACAGCGATCAACTCCAGGCCGCGCTCGCTGGCCCATTCCCTTGCCCACGCGGTCGAGAGGTAGCCCGGATGCAGGTCGTGGACAACGGTCTGTGGTTCGATCTCGAAGGTGCGCATCAGGTGATCGAGCGACTCCTTGAAGAACTCCAGGCCGGTCAGGTTCTCCAAGTCTCCAAGGTGCTGGCTCTGGTAAGCAAAACGTCCACGCGCCAAAGCAAATACATTCTTGAGGTGCCCGCCCACGGCCAGCAGGGGCGGCGCATCCAGCGGCAACGGGACTCCCAGAGGGACAAAGCCGCGCGCCCGGCGGACCAGTTGCGGCGCCCCATCGACCACCGCCGCCACCGAGTCGTCGCATCGCTGCAAAATTTCGCGGTCGTGCATCAGAAAGGCGTCGGCAATCGCGCCCAGGCGGGTCCGCGCCTCCTGGTTGTCGATGGCGATCGGCTCTTCACTGAGATTGGCCGAGGTCATCACCAGCGCCCGTACGCGTTGGTCGGCGAAGAGCAGGTGCTGCAAGGGCGCATAGGGCAGAAAGACCCCCAGCCACGGAATTCCGGGCGCGATGTTTTCGGCAAGGTCGCACCCTTCCAGCCGCCGCGCCAGCACGATGGGCCGCGCCGGGGTGGTGAGCAGCGATTCTTCCTCCGGCGTCAGCGCGCAGACGGCCCGCGCCGCGCGGAGGTCGCGGACCATGACCGCCAGTGGCTTGCCGTAGCGATGTTTGCGTTCCCGTAGGCGCATCACCGCCGCCTGGCTGGTTGCATCCACGCTGAGGTGAAATCCCCCAATCCCTTTGATGGCCATGATCTGGCCCGCCAGGAGGCGGTCGATGGTGGCAGCCACGGGATCGTCCGCGGCAATCTGCGTTCCATCCGCTGCTTCCAGCCAGAGCCTCGGTCCGCAATCCCGGCAGGCATTGGGCTGCGCATGGAATCGGCGGTTGAGCGGATCGTCGTACTCGCGCTGGCAGGCCGGGCACATGGGAAACTTAGCCATCGAGGTTTGCGGCCGGTCGTAGGGAATCTGGCGCGTGATGGTGAAGCGCGGCCCGCAGTTGGTGCAATTCAAAAACGCATAGCGATAGCGCCGGTCCTCTGGATCGAGCAGTTCGCGCAGGCAATCCGGACAGGTCGCCGCGTCGGCCGGAATTCCGGTGCTCACGCGCCCTCTCACTTCGCTCGAAACAATGCTGAACTCAGCCTCCCCGGTCAGGGGCAGATCGCGCACTGCGACCGAATCGATGCGCGAGAGGGGCGGCGCTTCCAGGCGTAACCGGTGGAGAAACGCACCCACACTCTCGTCGGAACCTTCAATCTCGATCGTTACCCCGTCCGTATCGTTGCCGATCTGCCCCGCGAGGCCTTCCTCCATCGCCAGCCGGTAGACGAACGGGCGAAACCCCACCCCCTGCACCACTCCGCGCACTTCGACAGCGCACCGTGTCTTTTGGGTTCCGTCCTTCACCAAACTCTCCCGTCGCCCACCAGCATAGCGTATCGAGATTTGCATTGACCCGTGCGTCCGCATCGATTCGGGCAAGCGAGTATCCTTAGAGATGCACGCTGTAGCGAGGAATCTGGGCAGGATGAATCTTCGATCCATAGGTTGGACAAGCACACTGGCTGCGCTGATTCTTTTCTCAGCGCTCGGCGTTCAAGCGCAGCCCGCCCAGCCGATCGACCTGATATCTCTGGTGCAGGGCATCGATGCGTCGGTCCAGGCGCGCATCGACCATGTGGCGGGATACACGGTGACCGAGCACTATGCGGTCTTCCGCAACGGCAACGAGTCCCACCCCGCCGCCGAAATGACCGTCCGAACCGACTACCGCAAAGAGCAGGGCAAGAGCTACACCATTCTCTCCCAAAGCGGTTCCGGCCTGCTGCGCAGCCAGTTGCTGGGCACGGTGCTGGACCGCGAAAAGCAGATGAGTCAGCCCGGCATGCGCGAGACAGTTCTGGTCAATTCAGCGAATTACGAGATGAAGCTGAAATCTGCGACGACTCTGATGGTGGATGGCCACGAATGCCTGGTTTTGAGCCTGACGCCCAGGCGCAATAGTCCATCTCTTTTTCAAGGGACTCTGTGGGTCGACGCCGCGGACTATTCCATTGTGCAGCTGGAGGGAACGGCAGCGAAAAGTCCCTCTTTCCTGACCGGCGCCACCCAGGTGATGCGCCAATACGCCAAGTTCGATGGCTTTCCCATGGCCACACACGCCAGCGCGGTCTCGAAGAGCGCTCTGCTGGGCCAGACCGTGGTCAAGATCGACTACACCGCCTACCAGATCCAGCTTCGTCCCGGACAATAGCGTCGGAGCTTCCACGCCCTGCGCCTCACGCAAGCAAATTGGATACACGCGCCAGAGGGAAAACTTCTTCTGAGTTCTGTGGGCGCAATATGAGACAGCGGTGGATGTGCGGTCCTATTCTCTTCATTGAAGCGACCGGGGAACACACGAAACTCCTGGGGAAAAGCCAAATGAACCAAGCATTGGAAATGTTGAAGGAGCGGCGCAGCATTCGCGCCTACACCAGCCAGCCGGTGGCGCGCGTAGTGCTGGAAGACATTGTGGATTTCGGCCGTCTGGCCGCAACCTGCCAGAACGAGCAGCCCTGGGAGTTTGTGGTGGTGACCGACAAGACGATACTGAGCCGGCTGCCCGAACTGACCGGGCACGCGCAGTTCATTGCCACCTCCGCGGCCTGCATCCTGGTGATCTGCAAGCCCACCGTACACTTTGTGGAAGACGGCTCGGCGGCCAGCGAACACATTCTTCTGGCCGCTCATGCGCACGGGCTGGGCGCCTGCTGGGTGGCGGGTGAAAAGGAAGGCTACGCCGACTCCATCCGCGCGCTGGTGGGAGCTCCGGAGGGCTACAGGCTGATCTGCCTGATTCCAGTGGGGTATCCCGCCGAGACGGTTACGATGGAAAAGCGTTCCTTGCGGGAAGTCTTGCACTGGGAGAAGTTCTGACCATCTCCCGAGGTTGAAGAACCCATGAGTTTCCGCGTTCCGTCTTCGACAGGAGACGGGGAACGCCGCACATTGGCATAGAGTTCCGGTCGCGCAGACAGGTGCTTCCCCCTTCTTTCGTTTCTCTGCGCCGGGTGGCTTCAGCGCCCTGGAGAAACCACGCCGCACGCAGGTTTTTCAGTCCTTCAATGTGGTACGGAAACCGCAGAAACAGCTACCACTTAGCCTGCTCGTGACGACCATCACCGACGATGCCTCAGGTGGACTTCTCTAATAGTTCTGCCGTCGGAAGGGCGCTCAGATATACGTCGTTGTCTCTTTACGGCGTCGCGCCAGCGCACTCATTTCAACCTTTGCCGTGGTCCTCAGTCATTCGTTGACTGTGCAGCGACAAGGCAATGAAAATGGTGTGCCAGACGAATTCAGGAGGAATTGTGCCAGCATTCACCCCCCCGCCGCTGCCCAGCGACGACAAACGTTGGAAGATCGTGAACGGCACCATGCGCAAGAATGGATTTGCCCGTCACGCGCTCATTGAAACACTCCACACTGTGCAGTCTTCGTTCGGGTATCTGGACGACGACGCGATTCGGTTTGTGGCCCATTCCTTGCGCGTACCGCTGAGCCAGGCCTATGGCGTGGTGACCTTCTATCACTACTTCAGCCTCAAGCCGCCGGGCAAGCACACCATGACCATCTGCACCGGAACGGCTTGCTACATCAAGGGCACCGACAAGCTGGTTGCCGCAGCCGAGAAGCGTCTGGGCATTCCCCAGGGCCAGACCACCAAGGACGGCCAGATCAGTCTGATGACAGCCCGCTGTGTGGGCGCCTGTGGCCGCGCTCCGGTGGTGCTGACCGACGGTGAACTGTGCGGCCAGATGACCGGTGAGCAGATGCTCGATCAACTGGAAAGGTGGGCGGTGGAATGACAATCGAAGAACTGGATCAGATCGCCGAGTCGGTACGGGCGGAAAACGCCAAGTACGACCACGAGATCAATGTTTGTATGGGCACCGGTTGTCTTAGCCAGCACTCCGACAAGCTGAAGGATGCGCTGGCCAAGGCCGTCGAGACGCAGGGCAGCAACACCTTCGTCCGGCGCACCGGCTGCATGGGATTGTGCGCCGCCGGACCGCTGGTGCTGGTTGACCCGGAAGAAACCCTCTATCAACACGCGAATGAAAGCCACGCGGAAGCCATTGTGAGCCACTTGGGCGGTGAGCCCGTGAAGGAATTGCAATGCGATCTGCGCGAGCACTTCGATCAGCAGGTGCATGTGGTGCTGGAGAACTCCGGCCACATCGACCCTGAAAAGATCGACGACTATATCGCCCGCGACGGCTATCTGGCCCTGCTGACGGCTCTGAACGACATGACGCCCCACGGCGTGATTCGTCAGATCACCGAGAGCGGATTGCGCGGCCGTGGAGGCGGCGGTTACCCCACCGGCTTGAAGTGGTCGATGGTCGCCAAGGCCACCGGCGACGTGAAGTATGTGATCTGCAACGGCGACGAGGGCGATCCGGGCGCGTTCATGGACCGCAGTGTTCTGGAGAGCGATCCGCATCGCGTGTTGGAAGGCATGGCCATCGCGGCCTATGCGGTGGGCGCCAGCAAGGGCTACGTGTATGTCCGCGCCGAATATCCGCTGGCGGTGAGCCGCTTGACCAATTGCCTGCGCGACGCGCGCCGGCGTGGTCTGCTGGGCAGCAACATTGCCGGCACGGACTTCAGCTTCGACGTGGAAATCCGCCTTGGCGCCGGAGCATTTGTCTGCGGCGAAGAGACAGCGCTAATCGGTTCGATCGAAGGCCGGCGCGGCACTCCGAAGCCACGACCTCCCTATCCTGCGAATAGCGGCCTGTTCGGCAAGCCCACGCTGATCAACAACGTGGAGACCTTCGCCAACATCGCTCCGATTATCCGCAAGGGCGGCCGCTGGTTTGCCGCCATGGGTTCGGAAAGAAGCAAGGGAACCAAGGTCTTTGCCATTACCGGCAAGATCACCAACACCGGCCTCGTCGAAGTGCCCATGGGCATTTCCTTGCGCAAGATCATCGAGGAAATCGGCGGCGGCGTGCCGGATGGTCACAAATTCAAAGCGGTGCAGACCGGCGGTCCTTCGGGCGGCTGTCTGCCCTCTGAGATGCTGGACATCGGCGTCAGCTACGATGCTCTGCTCAAGGTCGGCTCGATTATGGGCTCCGGCGGCATGATCGTCATGGACGATACCTCCTGCATGGTCAATGTGGCCAAGTTCTTCCTCGAGTTCACCATGACCGAGTCCTGCGGCAAGTGCATTCCCTGTCGCGCGGGCACGGCTCAGATGCACACCCTGCTGACGCGCATCTGCGCCGGCGAGGCATCCATGGAAGACCTGGATCTGCTGGTCGATCTGTGCGACACCGTCAAGAACGCCAGCCTGTGCGGCCTGGGCCAGACATCGCCCAATCCGGTGCTCAGTACCCTGAAGTACTTCAGGGAAGAATATATCGAGCACATCGTACACAAGCGTTGTCCGGCCGGCGTCTGCAACATTCAAGCTCCCGTGGAGGTGCTGGCATGAGTGACGCCGTGGAAATTAAAACACTAATCATCGACGAGCAGGAAGTGAGCGCCCGTCGCGGCCAGACCATCCTCGAAGTGGCGCGGGAAAACGACATCGACATTCCCACGCTCTGCCACCTCGACGGTCTGAGCGACGTGGGCGCCTGCCGCCTCTGCCTGGTTGAGATCAAGGGCAGCAACAAGCTGCTGCCCGCCTGTGTGGCGACTGTGTATGAGGGCATGGAGGTGAGCACCAACACCGAAAAGCTCCAGAAACATCGCCGCACCATCCTCGAGATGCTCTTTGCGGAGCGCAACCACATCTGTTCGGTTTGCGTATCCAACGGCCAGTGCGAACTGCAGTCCCTTGCACAGTCGCAGGGCCTGACCCATGTCCGCCTGCCCTATCGCAACCCCGAACTGCCGGTGGATGCCTCGCACGAGCGCTTCACCGCGGACCACAATCGCTGCATTCTCTGCACGCGCTGCGTGCGGGTCTGCGCCGAGGTGGAAGGCGCGCATGTCTGGGATGTGATGGGTCGCGGCATCGACTCGCTCATCATTACCGATCTTCACGAGGATTGGGGTAGCTCCTCCTGCACCCGCTGCGGCAAGTGCGTGCAGGTGTGCCCCACCGGAGCCCTCAGCGACAAGAGCAAGATCGGCACCGATCATCCCAAGAATCCAGATTTTCTGCCTTACCTGAACCTCATGAGGGAAGCGCAATGAGCAAACTGAAACTGGCAACTGTGTGGCTGGACGGATGTTCCGGCTGCCACATGTCGTTCCTCGACATGGATGAACGGCTGATCCAACTGGCGGAACTCGTCGATGTGGTGTACAGCCCCATCGTGGACGCCAAGGAGTTCCCCGACCAGGTCGATATCGCCCTGGTCGAGGGAGCCGTAGCCTCGGTGGACGACGAGAAAAAGATCAAGAAGATCCGCGCCCACTCCAAACTCCTAGTCGCTATGGGCGACTGCGCCGTGGCCGGCAATGTGCCCTCGATGCGCAACCCCATCGGCCCTGAAGCCATCCTTGACCGGGCGTATATTGAGAACGCCGATCTGCAGCAGCAGATTCCCTGCGTTGTGGTCCCCAAGCTGCTCCGCGTGGTGCGTCCCATCCATGAATTCGTGAAGGTTGATGTCTTTTTGCCCGGCTGTCCGCCTTCGGCAGATACCTTTCACACAGCGCTGACCGCGCTGGTAACTGGCGAGCCCCTGGATATTCCAGCCCTCACCCGCTTTGGAGCCTGAGCCATGAGCCAGACCATCACCATCGATCCGGTAACCCGTCTCGAAGGACACGGCAAGATCACCATCCAACTCAACGGCCAGGGAGAAGTCGAGGACGCGCACTTTCACGTCACCCAGGTGCGCGGATTTGAGAAGTTTTCAGAGGGCCGGCCATTTTACGAAATGCCCAGCCTGATGGCCCGCATCTGCGGCATCTGCCCGGTCTCTCACCTCATCGCTTCGGCCAAGGCCTGCGAAGCCATCATGTCGGTCCGCATTCCCCATACCGCCGCGCAACTGCGGCGCATGCTGAACCTGGCCCAGATGGTGCAGTCCCACGCTTTGAGCCTCTTCTATCTCTCCGCGCCCGATCTGTTGCTGGGCATGGAGTCCGATCCGAAGATGCGGAATGTCTTTGGCGTGGTCGCGGCCAAGCCTGAACTGGGCCTGGCCGGCGTCGGCCTGCGCCGCTTCGGCCAGCACATCATCGAGCTTCTGGGCAACAAGCGCATCCATCCCGGATGGGTTGTTCCCGGCGGCGTCACGGAGCCCTTGGCTGCGGCCAAGCGCGACGAGATCCTGGCCATGCTGCCCGAAGCCTATGCGAACATCGCCCTGGCCCTCAAGTGGTACAAGCAGGTCGCCGACAGCTTCAAGCCGGAGATCGAAGTCTTCGCCAACTTCCCCTCGCTCTACATGGGCCTGGTGAACGAGGACGAGTCGATCGAGTTCACCGACGCTGCCCTGCGGTTGATCGACGCCAAGGGCGCCATCGTCGAAGACGGCATCACCGCCAGCCGCTTTACTGAAGTGATTGGCGAGGCCGTCGAGAACTACAGCTACACCAAGTTCGCCTACTACAAGCCGCTCGGCTATCCCGAGGGCAGCTACCGTGTAGGCCCTCTGGCGCGTCTCAACATCGTCAAGTCCATGGGAACCCCGCGGGCGGAGAAGGAACTGGCCGAGTTCAAGCAGTTGGCCAACGGACCGGTCGAGAGCGCCTTCTACTACCACCACGCCCGGCTCATCGAAGTGCTCTACGGCATCGAGAAGATCGAAGAGATTCTGACCGATCCGCTCATCCTCGACAAACAGGTTCGCGCCACCGCCGGGGTCAACCGGTTGGAGGGTGCAGGCCAGGCCGAGGCGCCGCGCGGCACACTGAACCACCACTACAAGGTGGACGAAGACGGCAAGATCACCTGGGCCAACCTGGTGATTGCCACTGGCCAGAACAACAACGCCATGAACAGGGGCGTCCTCCAGGCTGCCAAGCACTACGTGAAGGGCGGCAAGTTCACCGAGGGCATTCTCAACCATGTCGAAGCCGTGGTTCGCGCCTTCGATCCGTGCCTCAGCTGCTCCACACACGCCTTTGGGCAGATGCCCCTGGCTCTCACACTCCTCTCCGCCGACGGCGAGGTTGTGGACCAGGTCATCCGCTAACATAGGCAAACCAACATGAGCCTTTCAACGGCCCGATGCCTCCTTCTCGCCTGCGGCAACACGCTGCGCGAGGATGACGGAATCGGGCCGTGGCTCGCTCAGTGGGCGGAAGAGAGATTTGTGGGGCAAACCGACGTCCACGTGATCTCGCGCCAGCAATGGACTCCGGAGCTGGCCGAGGAGATCGCGCACACCGAATCTGTTCTCTTTGTCGATTGCTCCGTGGAGTCCGCGCCTGGCACGGTGCGGACGATCCAGGTTGAGCCAGCCAGCCCGAGCGAAGGTCTGGCGACGCACCACGTTGGCGCTCCGCAACTGCTGGAGCTGGCGCGCGAGCTTTACAATTCCCTGCCCCGCAATGCCCTGCTGCTGACGGTCGGCGCGGGTTCGATTGAGTTGGGCGAGGAATTCAGCGCCGCCGTCACCGCCGCTTTACCCGAAGCCTGCCGGCAAATTGAAGAACACATCCTCGGTTTCCTCCGGGAATCCTAGAGTCTTCTGCGAATTACAGGCCATTTCAGAGCCGGACTTGTACGATTCCTCCCGTGGATATTCGTTAAAAGTTTTTATATTGTGCTAGATACTAGATGTTCATGAAGTGATACATGAAAAACAAGTGAATGCCTCCGTGGAAGCTTTCCATATCCTCCAAGTTAGAAAAGCAAACAATCTGCAAACTCCGTTGCTGCGCTTTCTATTCGTGGCCACCGTACTTTACGAGCAGAGCCTCGATCTTGGGATCGGAGATTTGGTTGGTCTCATAATTCATCTGCTTCGCATAATGCAAAGGCGTAAAGGCCCCAACTCTGTGGTTGGGATCCGCTCCGTTGGCCAGCAGAAGCTCCACCATCTCCGTGTGGGTTCCAATCACCGCGAAATACAGGGGCGTACTGCCCGAGACGAAATTGATGTTCGCATCGTTCGCGATCAGGATCTTCGCATCGTCGATTTTCCCTTGTTGCGCGGCATAGGCCAGAGCGGTCATGCTCCATCGATCGGAGAGATCGACGTCGGCTCCCTCGGCCAGCAGCAGACGCATCATCTTGTCGTGGTTGTAAACCCAGAGGGCCAGAATCAGCGGCGTATGTTGTTGCGGGTCGCGGGCGTTGACGTCGGCGCCGTTGGCCAGCAACAGCGCTGCGATCTCCAACTGGTTGTGCTTGACCGCCAGATGCAGCGGCGTCAGTCCCATCTTGTCCTTGCTCTCGAGCAGTTCGGGATGGTCCTTCAACAACGCCACCACCCCGTTCAGATTGCCCTTGATGACGGCCTTGTGAATCTCGCCGCCTTGTGCCGGAAAGCTCCCGGCCAGCGCCAGTAACAGGCAAAGGAGCAGCCGGCTGGCGCGAAAATGGCTCCGAGCCCTCCATCCGCGTCTCTCAACCGAATCCCTTTCTGCCTGAATCGGAATCACTTTTTGTCCTCTTTGGGAGGGGCTGGCGGGTTGTCGCTGTCCCCAAGGATCCGCGCAGTGGAACCCAGACGGTGGAAGTCGGTGAAGCTGGTCTGGTTGAGCATCAGGATAGGCTGGGCGAGCTTCGGGTTATGGTGCCGTGTGGAGCAGGCGCTGGATTCTTCGACCATTGTGGCGAGGCTGCGCACGGGGCAAATGTAGCTGCGTTCGCCAATCAGCATGGGGCTGTACTCAATGATCGAGGCGATGTGGCTGATGGGGTCGTTGGGCTGGCTCTCAGTCTCCAGCGTGATGCGCATCAGCGCGCCGGTCGCGGGATCGATGGAGAACGAGCCGCGATAGGCGGGATTGTCGTGGAAGGGCTCGTTGGTCGGACATTTGTAGTGGACTTCGTAGTGGGAGCCAATCTTGGGCACGGAGTAATGAAAGACAGCCACCAAACCGGTGGGCGTCTTCTCCCAATGGTGGAAGTCGGTGGTGCTCTGGGCAGCATCCATCAGGATCATCACCGGCTCCGGTCCGAACTCGCCCCAGCTCTCCAGGCCTGCTTCCATCTCCGGCTCGTCGGGTTTGGCCTTCATGGGGTCTGTCACTTCCTCGCCGTCGCGGAAGGTGATTTCGCGGGTGGATACTCCCTCGCGAAAAAGGCCCACACGCATCAACAGCGGGTTCCGGTTCATGTCCGCGGGAACGCCGGAATATTGCAAGGTGGTGCGGGAGGCAAAGAAGTTGGGCAGGCGCTTCAGGTTGCGAAGCACATTGGCGCGCGCCGTCACGATCAATCGCTTCTGTGCGTCTGCGTCGGGCGGAGGAAGTGTGGGCAATTCCTCCGTCGGAGGATCGAGAAATGCGGACCGGTACGCCAGAATCTGCAGCGCCTGTTTGCTCATCCGGCCGGGGAGCAACTTCTGAATGATGCGCTCCAGGCGGGGGTCGCTCAATCGCTCGGTCAGTACGAGGTTCTCCACCAATTGGGCCAGTTGGAGATCTCGCAGCGCCTGCAACGGCTTGTCGGCGCCGGGCGGCTGCTGAGCAGCCAGTTTCTGCTCCAACTGCGTCACGGATACCTGCTCCACTGCGTACGCAGGCAATGTCATGGCAGCAAACAAGATACATAGAAGCAAAATTCGCATCGAGTTACAGTCCGGACGGAACGAAATAACTGCGAACAAGAGAACCCCGGAAGAATACCACGCATTTGCTGTCTATTTCGAGGGTGGGGCATTCGCAGGCAGAAACGCCAACGGCGGCTGCACCGAAGTGCGGCCGCCGCTGGCGTTCAGAAAATACTGTGGTTTGGGCTTCGGCTTTAGAACGCGGCCACGGTCTGACGCAGGCTGTAGGAGCTGAGCGTCTTGATGTAGTTGCCGCGATCGAAGGGCGAAGTATCCGGTACCGAGCGCCGGCTGAGGCAGCCGCGCGTCTCCCAGAGCGACGTATATTCACGCTTCTCCAGCCAGTAGCGCAGGTCGGCCAGGACGCGGCCGATGTGCTCGATGCCGTGAATGTGAAGCGCCGATGCCATCATGGTGACGCCCGCCCCGGCCATGATGCCCTTGAGCACATCCTCGGCCGAATGAACTCCGCCCGAAATTGCCAGGTCGATGTTCATGTGGCCATAGAGAATGGCAGCCCAATGCAGGCGCGGGAGCAACTCCGAGGGGGTGGAGAAGTGCAGCGTGGGCCGCACTTCCAACGTCTCGATGTCGAAGTCCGGTTGATAGAAACGGTTGAACAGCACCACGCCGCGGGCTCCCGCATCCTCCAGGCGCGCCACAAGATGCGGCAGGCTGGTGAAAGACTGCGAGAGTTTGACGGAGACGGGGATCCTAACCGCGCCGGTGACGGCGGAGACCAGCTCCAGCAACTGGAGTTCGAGCTCCGCGGAGGTCTGGCTGCGATCGGTCGCCAAGGCATAGGTATTCAGCTCGATGGCATCCGCACCGGCATCTTCCATGTCTTTGGCATACCGTACCCAGCCGCCCACCGTGGCTCCATTGAGGCTGGCCAGGATGGGAATCCCTGCCGCTTGCTTCGCCTTCCGCAGATACTCGAGGTAAACCTCTTGGGTCATGCGGTAGTCCTTCAAGTCAGGCAAGTAATCGAGAGACTCGGCGAAGGACTCGGTTCCGCGCGAGAGGTCGTCGTCGAGAGCCCGCGATTCGAGGAGCAATTGCTCCTCGAAAAGCGAGGTCAGGACCACTGCCGAGGCTCCGGCATCTTCCATCCGCTTCAGGTTGTCGAGCGACTCGGAAAGCGGCGTGGACGAAACCACGATCGGGCCGTTCAGCTTCAACCCCAGGTATTGTGTTGAAAAATCGATCATTTTGGTCCTCCAGCAGGAGCGGCTGCCAACTTCTCTTCCGGCTTTTCCTCGGGAGCGATGTGTGGCGTCTCTCCGCGGCCTGGCATCCCAGCCCTTGCGGAGTATACACGCCACTGCCGTTCCACGTCGTCCTGTGCTTCGACAAGCAGTTTGGCGGCCAGATCCGGGTTGCTGCGGACCAGCATCGTGTAACGCGCTTCACGATAGATGTAGTCCTTCAGGCGGATGGCCGGAGCCTTGGAGTCGAGCTGGAAGGGATTCTTGCCTGTATCGCGGAGCCCTGGGTTGTAGCGCATCAGCGGCCAGTAGCCGGACTGCACGGCCAGCTTCTGTTGCTCGAGGCCGTGGACCAAGTCGTAACCGTGGGCGATGCAACTGGAGTAGGCGATGATGATCGACGGGCCATCGTGCGCCTCGGCCTCCTGGAAGGCCTTGACCACATGGGTGTCGTTGCCGCCCAAAGCCACGCGAGCCACATAGACCGAGCCGTAGCTGACTGCTTCCATGGCCAGATCCTTCTTGCTGTTGCTCTTGCCGCTGGCGGCAAACTTGGCCACCGCGCCGCGGGGAGTGGACTTGGACATCTGGCCGCCGGTGTTTGAGTAGACCTCGGTATCCAGCACCAAAACGTTCACGTTCTTGCCGGAGCCGAGCACGTGGTCGAGGCCGCCGAAGCCGATGTCGTACGCCCATCCGTCTCCACCCAGAATCCAGACGCTCTTGCGGACCAGCGAGTCGGCAATGGCGAGCAGGTTGTGGGCATCGGAGGTGGGATCGGCAGCCAACTTGGCGCGCAGAGCCAGGACGCGCTCGCGCTGCTGGCCGATCTCGGTTTCCGTCGTCTGCGGGGAGGTAAGAAGAGCCGTCGCCAGCTCGTCGCCGATGGCAGACGCCGTGCGCTTGACCAGCAGTTCAGCGAATTCCTTCTGCTGATCGAGGGCAATGCGCATGCCGAAGCCAAACTCGGCATTGTCTTCAAAGAGAGAGTTGGCCCACGTCGGTCCACGGCCCGCCGCGTTGGTGGCGTAGGGGGTGGTGGGCAGGTTGCCGCCATAGATGGACGAGCAGCCCGTGGCGTTGGCGATGTAGAGGCGGTCGCCGAACAACTGGGTCAGCAGCTTGACATAGGCCGTCTCACCGCAGCCCGCGCAGGCGCCCGAGAACTCGAAGAGCGGCTGCAACAGTTGCAGATCCTTGACCTGGGTGTGGGAAAGCTTGGCGCGATCCACTTCCGGAATGCTGAGGAAGAAGTTCCAGTTGTCGCGCTCAGCTTCGCGCAGCGGGGGCTGGGGCGCCATGTTGATGGCCTTCTTGCTGGCGTCGCTCTTGCTCTTGACCGGGCAGACATCCACGCAGACGGCGCAGCCGGTGCAGTCTTCGGGAGCGACCTGGAGGGTGTAGTGCTCGTCCTCCATGCTCTTCCACTTGGGCTTGGCCCACTGGAAGGTCGCCGGCGCCTTTTCCGCCAGATCGGCGGGGTAGATCTTGGCGCGAATGACCGCGTGCGGGCAAACCATGACGCACTTGCCGCACTGGATGCAGAGGTCCTTGTCCCAGACCGGAATGGACTGGGCGATGTTGCGCTTCTCGTACTGCGCAGTGCCCGTGGGGAATGCGCCGCCGGCGGGGAAAGCGCTGACCGGAAGCAGGTCGCCCTGTCCGCCCGCGATCTTGCCCAGCACGTCGTGAACGAACTTGGGAGGATTGCCGGTGATGGCGCCGACGATGTCGAAATTCGAATTGGCTTCGGTGGGCACGGTGACCTTCTCGAGGTGCGCCAGAGCCGCATCGACAGCGGCAAAGTTCTTGGCGACAACCGCCTCGCCGCGCTTACCGTAGGTCTTCTTGATGGACTTCTTGATCTGTGCGATCGCCTCATCCTTGGGCAACACGCCGCTGATGGCGAAGAAGCAGGTCTGCATGATGGTGTTGATGCGCGAACCCATACCGGCCTCACGCGCCACCTTGTAGCCGTCGATCACGTAGAACTCGATCTTCTTGCGGATGATCTCGCGCTGCGCGGTCTTGGGCAGATGATCCCAGACTTCGGCCGCGGAATAAATCGAGTTGAGCAGGAAGACCGCACCCGGCATGGCCGCTTCCACAGCGTCCATCTTCTCCAGGAAGCTGAAGTTGTGGCAGGCCACGAAGCTGGCCCGAGTGATCAGGTAGGACGAGCGGATGGGGTTGGGCCCAAAGCGCAGGTGCGAGGTGGTCATGGAGCCGGACTTCTTCGAGTCATACACGAAGTAGCCCTGCGCGTAGTTGTCGGTCTCGCTGCCGATGATCTTGATGGAGTTCTTGTTGGCGCCCACGGTGCCGTCGGAACCGAGGCCGTAGAAGAGAGCGCGCACGGTCTTGGGATCCTCGGTGGAGAAGGTGGGATCGTAGGTGAGGCTGGTGTGCGAGACATCGTCGTCGATGCCGATGGTGAAGTGGTTCTTGGGAGCGGACTTGGTCAGCTCGTCGAAGATGCCCTTGACCATGGCGGGCGTGAATTCCTTGGAGGAGAGGCCATAGCGGCCGCCGACCACGGTAGGCTTGCCGGCAAAAGGCAGCGTCGCCTCATTCTCGGCCAACACCGTCACGATGTCCTGATAGAGAGGCTCGCCGGCACTGCCGGGCTCCTTGCAGCGGTCGAGAATCGCAATCGACTTGACCGTGGAAGGCAGTGCCTTGAGGAAGGCGCTGGCGTCGAAGGGCCGATAGAGGCGAACCTTGACCATGCCGATCTTCTCGCCCTGCTTGACCATGGCGTCGACGGCTTCTTCAGCGGCTTCGGCACCGGAACCCATGATCACGATGACGCGCTCCGCGTCGGGTGCGCCGTAGTAATCGAAGAGGTGATAGGCGCGACCGGTCTGATCGGCAAAGCGGTTCATCACCGACTGCACGATTCCCGGAACCGCTGCGTGGAAGGGACTGCAAGCCTCGCGAGCCTGGAAGAAGACGTCTGGATTCTGAGCCGTGCCGCGAATGACCGGATGATCGGAGCTAAGCGCGCGCTGGCGGTAGTCGATGATGTACTTGTCGTCCACCATGGCGCGGATGGTCTCGTCGCTGATGGGAAGGATCTTGCCGACTTCGTGGGAGGTGCGGAAGCCGTCGAAGAAATGGATGAAGGGGATGCGGGATTCGAGGGTGGCAATCTGGGCCACCAGGGCCATGTCGGCCACTTCCTGCACGGAGTTCGAGCACAGCATTGCCCAGCCCGTCGACCGACAGGCCATCACGTCGGAATGATCGCCAAAGATCGACAATGCATGCGTGGCCAGCGTGCGGGCCGTGACGTGCATGGTGGCCGGGGTGAGTTCACCGGCAATCTTGAACATGTTGGGAATCATCAGCAGCAGGCCCTGCGAGGCCGTGAACGTGGTTCCGAATGCTCCCGCCTGCAATGCTCCGTGCAACGCGCCTGACGCGCCGCCCTCGCTCTGAAGTTCTTCCACGATGGGCACAGCGCCCCAAATGTTTTTCTTTCCTTCAGAACGCCACTGATCGGACCACTCCGCCATCGGGGACGACGGGGTAATGGGATAGATGGCGACTACTTCGGAGAGCCGATAGGCAACCGAGGCAGCTGCCTCGTTCCCATCCACAATAACCATTTTCTTTTCACTCATTCGCTTAGCCTCATAGTGCGGCCGGGCGCGACACAACCGCAATGCAAGTCTCGCCTGTCAGGGGGGTAGAGCCGCTGTGATGCCAGACACAGCCCGGCTCTCAAATCTCATATTGCGAATTTATTTTCGCATTATGGAATGCTCGCCGCGCATCAAATTGCGCGCGCCGCCCCCTTTTTCTCGCCGCTCCAATGCTGCTCCAAGGAGGCTGCCTCAGGCCAGCAGCGCCGTGACCTTCGGCATCCACTCCCCAATGGGGATGTGCTGCGGGCAAAGTTCCAGGCAATTGCCGCAATCGATGCAGCAGCCGGAGCGCTGCACCTCGGCGAGGAAAACCTGGTACTTGAACCGCGCGCCGGCCACGTCGTCGAACAAGTGCGCGTAGTTGAAGAACTCGAAATTGCCGGGAATGTTCACCCCGTTGGGGCACGGCATGCAGTAGCTGCACTTGGTGCATGGAATCACGGTGCGGGCGCTGTATTTTTTTCGCGCCTCGGCGATCAAAGCCTGCTCCGCCTGGCCAAAGCCATGAATGTGCGAGGTTTCTGCGGAGGAAAGATTCTGTTCGACCTGAGGCATAGTACTCATGCCGCTCAGGACCACCGAGACCTCGGGCTGATTCCAAAGCCATTGCAATGCCCAATCTGCGGGGGTTCTCTGCGCTGGGAACTGGTCCATGATCTCGCGAATGTCTTGAGGCGGATCGGCCAGCCGCCCTCCCAGCAGAGGCTCCATCACCACCACCGCAAGGCCTTTGTTTGCCGCATATTTCAGCCCGCGCGTGCCGGCCTGGTTCTCGATGTCCATGTAGTTGTATTGAATCTGGCAAAAACTCCACTGATCGCTGCCGTCGACGATCTCCTCGAAGCAGGCGTAATCGTCGTGCATGGAGAAGCCCAGGTAGCGGATGCGGCCGTCAGCCAAGGCAGCAGCGGCTTTGGCCAGCAAATTGTGCTTGAGAACGATCTGGCGCCAGCGGCCCAGATTCAGCGAGTGCAGAAGGTAGAAGTCGATGTGGTCGGTCTGCAACTTCTTGAGCTGCTCATCGAGCAGGCGGTCGAAGTCCGCCGGCTCGTTCACCAACCAGACCGGCAACTTGGTGGCCAGTTTGACCTTCTCGCGGTAGCCGTCGGCGAGAGCCTTACCCACCACCACTTCACTTTGCCCCTCGTGATAGGGATAGGCGGTGTCTACGTAATTGACTCCATGGTCGATGGCGTGGCGAAGCATCCGAATGGCTTCCGGTTCGTCAATGTTGGGGCTGGTTTGCCGGCCATCCAACGTAGGAAAGCGCATACAGCCAAAGCCCAGCGCTGAAACCTGCCAGTCGAGTTTTCCAAAGCGGCGAAATTGCATCGTGATTCTCTCTTCCCTGTTGGGTCAAAACGGAATTTTACTCTTGTTTAGTTGGTCCGGCACACACAGGCGCAAGGCCCGTCTGCCACTCAGGCGGACCTCGGAAGCTGGTCATTCAGACAATTGGATTAGAGCGGCCGGCGCGCTTCGTCACTTCCCGGTCAGCCCTTCAACCAGCGCCAGCCACTCGTCCTGGAGCGTGGCCCGCTGAAAGTTGCGGCCGGCGCGTTCGTACCAGTAGTTTGCATTGGAGGCAGCTCCCTCCTTGCGGTGCAGGTAGGCATGAACCGCCATGCCGGCGCGCGTCTCCATCTCGTCCACCAGCGCGTGCGCCCGCACCCATTCGCCCTTCGCATCCCACCACAGCGCGGCCAGGGGGGCCGGCAAACTGTCGGGCGGGCTGAAGTGAGCCAGAGATGCTCTGAATTCCTGCGTATCCATGGAAACGATATACCACGATTCCAGGTGCGCGAAGCAGCTAAAAGCGCAAAAGATAGCTGAATTTTACGAAAACCTGGCGGTCGGTCGAAGTGCCGGGCAGGTTGGTTACGGTGTAGGTCGGGGTGGGTGTGGCGCTGTAATCCATGTTCTGAAAGGTGTCTGCATAGCCCAGATAGACGGCGGTTCCTGGGTGAGGCAGATAGGTGAACAGAAGCGTGGTGTCGGCCTGCTTCGCGTACGGGTTGGTCACCAGCGCCGCATTGGGCAGCAGCGAGTTGTAATCCAGGATGGCGTTGAAAGCGTAATCGCGCGTGAACTGGTAGTTCAGCTTGGAGCGGATCAGGTGGTTGGTAAACACGTCTCCCAAGGGCAGCGTGGGGGCCGGAGCGCCGCCCGCGCCGGTGGCCAGACGCGAGTAGTAATAGATCTCATCCAGGCGCAGATGCGGCTGCGGGCGCAGCGTGAGCGTGGCCGAGGCGTTGTTGTAATTGCCGAGGAAAGGCTGCACCCCTGCGGGCGGATAGTAGTTGGGTCCCGTTCCCTGCGAGTAGCCGGCGCTGATGGAGAGCCACTTGTACCAGGAAGTACCTCCATAGAAGCTGTTATACCGCTCCCGGAAACCGAGGCCGCTATAGAGTTCATACGAGTCGCCATGACCGACCGATAGATAGGTCTGGCCCGCCAGCGTCATCGAGAAGCCGGGCGAAAAGGACCAGTTCTCAAGTCGTTGCTCGTGGTCGTAGTTCACCACAGCATCCATGCTCGGACCGAAAGCCATCAGATGGTGTCCGGCGGGTGGCTTCCATTGATAGCCGGAATAGGTCTCCCAGTAGCGAACGTCAACCCGGTTCAGGTAGCCCAGCGTAGCCACCATCCCTGGGCTGCGATCGGTGTAGTAGCTGGAAAAACTGAAGTGCGGATCGGACCTGCTGGCCCCCAGCACATACCCTGGGCCGGCTTGATAGCCGCCCTGCCCATCGTTGGCCTGGGTGGTGGTGGCTTGGCCGGTCAAGGTCCAGTTGTGCGGGACCAGGTAGCGCAGGTCGAGCGACCCCACGCGGTTCCACGAGGATTCAAAGCTGGTGTCGGTCAAGAGCAGCCCCACATGCGATTGATGAGCGAACTCGCGCTCTCCGCGAAAAACGGCATCCATCCCGCGGTCGCCGTGGCCGGTGACGCCCTGGGCCAGAACCTCGCCCGGAGCGCGGTCGTCGGTCGCCAGCGCTCCCAGGTTCCAGCGGCCCAACGCCCCGGTCATCTTGGCGCCAAACTGCGGATCGACGATGCGCCGCGAGAAGAACAACTGCTCCGGAGTCGAGAAGACCGAGGCATTCTCCAGGAAGAACGGCCTCCGCTCCGGATAAATCACCTCGTAGCGCTGGTTCGCCGTGACTTTCGGGTCGTCCGAGCCGATTTCGCTGAAGTCCGGGTTCACGGTCATATCCAGCGTCAGGGCATCGTGCAGAACCACCTTGGCGTCCAGGCCCGGATGGTGCTCATTCTGCTGCAGGAATCCGGCGCTCGCGTCCAGATAATGGTCGTTGGAGATGAGGCCGTAGGGAATGAGCTGGACATTCCGGCCCGCCGAAATGTCATCGTCGATCTCAATGGGCGCGAACTGCCCCACCCACTGCGGATCGTGCTGGTGGCTCATGCGGGGCCAGGTGGAGGTTTCATTGTTGCGTTGAATCATCCGGGCCAGGCAGATGTACCAAATCTGTTTCTGCGCATGGGGAAAACGCAGGCTGCGAAAAGGAATCGTCTCCAGGACCGCGTAGCCATCGGTCGTCATGCGTCCCTCGGTATACCAGAGCGCCTCCCAGCTTGGATCGTCGCCGATGCCGTCGGTGGTGCGTCCATCGTATTGAATCCCATAAGGGTTTACGTCGAACCAGTAGGCGTGCTTGTGGTCCTGGAAGGTATCGATATTGATGGTCACGCGATCATCCGCGGTGATCTGCTTGCGGGGCGCCACGGTGGCGCGAATCTTGGCCGGATCGTCCTTGCAGATCCAGCCGACGTAGAGGTTCTTGCGGTCGTAGGAGAGATACGCCACGGTGGGTTCGCTGACCGGATCGCCGTCGTGGGGGTCCAACTGGCGGAAGACCTTGATCGTCGCTTCGGCTTCGCGGGGCGTGCCATCGATGAAATCGGCAAGCTTGGGCGGCCGGCTGACCCGCGGGATGCGCAGCGGAGCCTCTTCCGCGCTGGCGACACAAATGGCAAAACAGATGACAAGCAGGAATCCAACCGCACCTTTAGGCTGGCGCAAAAAAGACAGGAAAGCCATGAAACCTCTAAAGAAGGATGAAGGAACTGGAAGTTGTCTGCCGGGGGCGGCAAGCGCCGAAAATGAAGGACCGCCCCCAGTCTAACAAGACCGGGCAGCTCCCTTCCCGCGCCTGCGTCTTGGCCAAACCGGCAAACACGAACGCTGCACGCGATCTCAAAGCAGAGGATCAGCGCTCCGTCGCAGCTGATCGAAGCTGGAGTGATTCAGATCACATTCAAGCGGCTTTTTCGCTGATAAAAATAAATTATCAATCGAATCAATTGAGAAAAGGGCTCCGTCCGGAGGGCTTGGGGAGACTCCGGAGCGGAAACCGAGCCGTGTCCTTCCCGGATCGGAAACCACCTTCCAAGCGGCGCGGTCGATCCGCAATTCAGGGTTTGCGATCAGGAGACAAGAGGTCGTATACTCGAATTGCGACCATTCCGGTCGTAGTTTGCGAACCCTGCCCTTCCGGCAGCCCATCGGAGTCCGGGATTTTGAGCATTTTGAGCGATTTGAAGATCGGCGAAACAGGGGTCGTGGTTGCCCTTGATCTTCCCGATTCCGTCCAGAACCATCTGATGCATATGGGCTTTGTGCCCGATGCGCAGGTCACAGCACTGCGCCGCGCGCCGGCCGGCGATCCCACCGTCTACGGCGTGGACGGGATGGAGATTGCCCTGCGCCATGAAACCGCGGACGCCATTCGCGTCCGTCCCGCCGAGGCAGAGGACTCCGAATCTGCCCGCGACGACGAATATCCGGAGTTGATGGGGGCCACACGATGAGCGAGTGCTGCGCTCCTCCAGTCTTTTACCCTCCCGCCGCACAACCTGCGCCCGGAGAACTCAAGACGGTCGTACTTATCGGCCCTCCGAACGCCGGCAAGTCTACCCTTTTCAATCGCTTGACCGGGCTTCGCCAAAAGGTGGCCAACTATCCCGGCGTGACCGTGGAGCAGCGCATGGGCCTGATGGCCGGCGTGGGCCGCGACGACCTGACCCTGATCGACCTGCCCGGCATCTACTCGCTCTCCCCCTATTCCGAGGACGCGCGCGTCTCGATCGATGTGCTGCGCGGCATGATGCCCGGTACGCCCAAGCCCGACGCCGTGCTGCTGGTTCTGGATTCCCTGCACCTGACCCGCCAGTTGATGCTGGCCGCGCCAGTGCTGGCGCTGGGGCTGCCGACCCTGGTGCTGCTGAATATGAGCGACCTGATGGAAGCCCGCGGCGGCCACATCGACGCTCTCAAGCTGGCCCGCGAACTCGGCGCTCCGGTGGCCCAGATCAGCGCCGTCCATGGCACTGGCCTGGATGCCGTGCCTCTCTTTCTGAATCGGCACACCGAGCGCGAATCCGCTCACCCGCTCACGCTCCCCGTACTGGGCAACGCCGCCAGCGCCCACACCTGGGCCGCGCAGGTGAGCCGCCGCACAGACTATCGCGCTCCGCTGTCGGTCGAGGGCACGCGCAAGATCGACGACGTGCTCCTGCATCGCTTCTGGGGGCCGCTGCTTTTCCTGGCCGTGGTCATTGGCGTTTTCGAGGTGGTTTTCTCCATTGGACAGCCGCTTTCCGACGGTTTCGGGAGCATTCTGGTCCAGATCGGCAGCCTGGCCCGTCCGCTGATTCCTTCCGGCTGGCTGCAATCGCTCATTCTGGATGGCGCTTGGAAGGGCATCTCCTCGGTCCTGGTCTTTCTGCCCCAGATTCTTCTGCTCTTTCTGTTCATTGGCATTCTCGAGGACTCCGGCTACCTCTCCCGCGCCGCGCTGATCGCGGACCGGGTGATGCGCTCGATCGGCCTCAACGGCAAGGCGTTCATTCCCCTGCTCTCGGCCTATGCCTGCGCGGTTCCGGCCATCATGGCCACGCGCACCATCGAGAACAAGCGCGACCGGCTGGCCACCATTCTGGTGACCCCGTTCATGACCTGCTCGGCGCGCCTTCCGGTGTACATGCTGCTGATCGCGGCTTTCATTCCCGGCAAAACTTATTTGCATGGCTTCCTGGGGCTACAGACCATCGTCATGCTGGGGCTTTACCTGGCCGGCTTTGTGGCGGCGATGACCACCGCACGGCTGCTGAAGAGTTCCATCCTCAAATCCAGCGACGCGCCCTTCATTCTGGAACTGCCGCAGTACCGCATGCCCACGCTGCGCTCGCTGACCCTGCGCGTTCTGGACCGGGCGCGCATTTTCCTGCGCAATGCCGGCAAGGTCATCCTGGGCGTCACGCTGGCGTTGTGGGTTCTGGCGCATCTGCCGCTCATTCATCTGGCGGGCGGGGCTGTCGCCGCGCCGGAACTGGCCGACAGCATCATCGGACGGCTGGGCCACTTCATCGAGCCTGCCATTGCCCCCCTCGGCTTCAACTGGAAGATCGGCATCGGGTTGCTATCGAGCGTGCTGGCCCGCGAAGTGATGGTGAGCACGATGGGCACCCTCTACGGCGCGGACGCGACCACCCAGTCCCTGAACCTGCAAACCGCCTTGCACCACGACATGACCCTGGGCGGCGCGATGGCGCTGATGATCTTCTTCGCCTTCGCCATGCAGTGCACTTCGACCATCGCCGTGGTGCGCCGCGAGACCAACAGTTGGAAGTGGCCGGCGATCCAGTTTCTTTACATGCTGGTCCTGGCCTATATCTCGGCGTTCGCGGTCAACCACATCGTCACCGCCATCTTCGGGTAGTTCAAGGCGCTTGGAAAGCGGGATGGGAGGCAGAGATGCCTTCCATCGGGCAGAACCCATGGCGGCGGCGTTCGCGAACCAAACCTCCTGCCTCGACTTATGAGAAACTAGAAGAGCAGACGTCCCGAGGGGCTGCCCGCGTGCGCGCGCCCCAAACCAAGACTCAACCCCAGATTCATCCGGCCCGCGCAGCCGTCGCCCCGTTGCGGCCCGCATATAGGAACCAGAACAAGCATGATTAGTGTCAGCAATGTGTCCATGCGCTTCGGCGCGAAAGTCCTCTTCGAGGATGTGAGCGTCAGCTTTATTCCCGGCCGCCGCTACGGCCTGACCGGCCCCAATGGCGCCGGCAAGTCCACGTTCATGAAGGTTCTCACCGGCGAGATCGATGCCCAGAAGGGGTCGGTCGTGCGCCCGCGCAAGTTCGGCGTTCTGCGCCAGGACCAGTTCGCCTTCGACGACTACCGCGTCATCGATACGGTCATCATGGGCAACAAGGGCCTGTGGGCGGCACTGGAAGAGCGCGACCGCATTTATGAGAAGCCGGAGATCTCCGACGCCGACGGCATGAGGCTGGGCGAACTGGAAGGCACCATCGGCGACGAAGACGGATATACCGCCGAGAGCGACGCCGCCGTGCTGCTGCAGGGCCTCGACCTGCCCGACGAAATCCACGAGCGCAAGATGGGCGAACTGCAGGGTGGCCAGAAGATGCGCGTGCTGCTGGCGCAGGCCCTCTTCGGCAAGCCCGAGGCGCTGCTGCTCGACGAGCCTACCAACTACCTCGATCTCGAGTCGATTCACTGGCTGTCGGACTTCCTGAACAATTACGATGGCACCCTGATCGTAATCTCCCACGACCGTCACTTCCTGAACAGCATCACCACCCACACCGCCGACATCGACTACCAAACCATCATCACCTACACCGGCGGCTACGACGATATGGTGCTGGCCAAAACCCAGGTCCGCTCCACGCTGGAATCGCAGAACGAGCAGCGCGAGAAGAAGATTGCGCAACTGAACGATTTCATCGCCCGCTTTGCGGCCGGAACCCGGTCGTCGCAAGTGACCAGCCGCCGCAAGGAAGTGGAGCGGCTGCAAACCAACGACCTGGCCCGCTCCAACATCGCGCGGCCCTACATTCGCTTCGACCAGGTGCGTCCCAGCGGCAAGCACATCCTGGAATTCAAGGGCCTGACCAAGTTCTACGGCGACCACAAAGTTCTCGACGGCTTCACGGCCAGCGTGCTGCGTGGAGAAAGAATCTGCCTGATGGGCCGCAACGGCGGAGGCAAAACCACTGTGCTGAAAAGCCTTCTGGCCAACTATCCCGGCCTCGCCGACAGCGAATTCGATCTCGACAAGGGCGCCGTCTTCTGGGGCCACGAGGCGCAGATCGGCTACTTCCCCCAGGACGTGGGCGCAACCATCGAGCCCGGCCTCACCGTGGCCGAGTGGCTGCACCGCTGGAACCCCGCGGCCCACTCGGAGGAAATCCGCGGCATTCTCGGCCAGATGCTCTTCAGCGGCGAAGAAGGTGAAAAGCAGACCAAAGCTCTCAGCGGCGGCGAACAGGCGCGTCTGGCCTTCTGCAAGCTCATCCTGACCAAGCCCAACATCCTGATCTTCGACGAGCCCACCAACCACCTGGATCTGGAAGCCATCAACGCGCTCAACATCGCCCTGCAGCGCTATGAGGGAACGGTCCTGCTGGTCACCCACGACCACGACCTGATCGACGAAGTGGCCACTCGCCTCTGGGTCTTCAAGGAAGACGGCATCGAGGACTTCCAGGGCCCCTACGAGGAGTGGAAGGGCAAGCACAACTAGAACTCTGACCGCGCGATGATCTGCCTTGAGAGCTAAGAATTGACGCGATTGGCGCTTGGCCCTTGTTTTCCACAATGGCGCCCCGGCGCGGCCGAATAAAGGATGGCGCTCTGTGCTGCGTTCTCACGGCAGATCCGCAGCACAGCTGTATCTTACGCATAATCTAGACATTACGGGCAGATTTGTTTCAAATACAGATTCAAATTCTTATAGCAGACCGATCTCGGTAGCGTCTCGCAATGGAAGACTCACACGTGAGCGCCATCACATCATCTAAATAGCAGAAACGTCCTAACATGAGGAACATGACAGCTGCATCCCTGGTTCTGATTGCGCCAAGCTCGCTTTTGCTGGGCGCCGCGCTCCAGATTCTTGTAGCGCGGCTGTGTTCTGCACGAGCGAAAGGAGTTCTCGCCGCCCTCACCTGCCTGCCGGCGGTGCTGGCCGTTGCCGCCCTTGTGCCTTTCGTCCGGGCCGGCCAGGCCATCGACGTGAATCTGCTCGGCTGGGACGGGCCGCTGGCGTTGGTTCTGCACGTCGACGCGCTCAGTGTCCTGTTTGCCCTGATGGGGACGGGGCTGGGCGGGTTCGTGCTGCTCTACTCCATCGGCTACATGGCCAAGGACCCCGCCGCCACACGCTTTTACGCCTCAATGCTGATCTTCATCTGCGGCTTCGTTGGACTGGTCTTCAGCGCCAACCTCTTTCTCTTCTACCTCTGCTGGGAGGTGGTCGGCCTCTGCTCCTTCACCCTGGTCGGCTTCTGGTACACCAACCGCGAGGCGGTCAACGGCGCGCGCAAGGTGTTGCTGATGACACACATTGCCGGCTACGGCCTGCTGGCAGCCATTCTGGTGATCTATTACCGCACCGGAAGCGCCCTCTGGACCGACCCCAATGTCGCCCACAGCTTCACCGGCGGCGTCTTCGCGCTGATGCTGGTGGCGCTGGTGGCCAAGTCGGTGCAGTTCCCGCTGCACACCTGGATTCCCGAGGCCATGGCCGCGCCCACCCCGGTCAGCGCCCTGCTGCACGCAGCCTGCTACGTGAAGGCCGGGGTCTACCTGGCCGCGCGCATGCACAGCTTTGGCGCCTGGCCCTTCGCCTGGGGCGCAACCCTGATCTGGGTGGGAACCGTCACCATGGCGGTGGGCGTGATGTACGCCATGGTGCAGACCGACCTGAAGCGCATGCTGGCCTTCTCCACCGTGAGCCAGATCGGCTACATGATGATGGGCCTGGGAATCGGCACGCCGCTCGCCATTACTGCCGGGCTGCTCCATTGCCTGAATCACGGATTCTTCAAGGGCGGCCTCTTCCTGACCGCCGGCTCGGTGCAGCACGCCACCGGGACGCGCGACATGAACCAACTGGGCGGCCTGGCCACACGAATGCCGCACACCACGCTTTCCTGGCTGATCGGCATGGGCAGCATGATGGGCATTCCGTTGATGAGCGGCTTCGCCAGCAAATGGATGCTCTACGCGGCAGCCCTGCAAGCCGGATGGGCGGTGCCCGCCGTAGTTGCCTGGGCGGCCAGCCTGGGCACCGTCTTTCTGGGCGCCAAGGCCACCAGCGCCGTCTTCCTGGGCCCGCTGACCGACGCAACCCGCGAGGCCCACGAGGCTCCCCCCACCATGCTGTGGGGAATGGGCCTGATGGCCGCGGGCAGCGTCGTCCTGGGCGTGGCGCCGCAACTGGCCGTCAATTACCTGCTCAATCCCATCCTCGGCGCGCTCTCGCTGGGCGCCGGCGTCCATGTGACGTGGCTGGGAATGTCCGCCGACGCCGGCAGCTTCTCAAGCGTGGGCGGCCTGATGCTGGCTTTGGTCTCGATCGTTCTCGGCGGCGCCATCTACGCCATTGCCTATGTTGCGCGCCCCGCCACAGCTTCTGGCGGAGCGGCACTGGCCGGCGCTGGAGGCGGGATTTTCACCGGCGGAGAGCCGCTTTCCGACCAGGACAGGCTCACCGCCAGCGACTTCTCCGACATCTTCATGGCGAATTGGCATTCCTTCTTTCGCTGGACCAACGTCGATCGGGTCTATCTGAACGTCTGGGACGGGTTGCAGGTTGCTTCGCGAGGGTTGGGCGTTGCCGTCTCCTGGATGGAGCGGCGCTCCGCGCTTTTGGTCGTCGTGCTGGCCGCAGCTGTCTTCGCCGGGGTCCGCTGGCTGGTTCCCGGAACTGTCTCCAATCTCTCTCCCGGCGTAATGCTTCCGCCGCAACCGACGCCGATGCTGCTGGTGGCCGCCTGCGCGGTGGCAGGAGCGGCGCTGATTCTGGGGTCGCTGGCGAACTTCTCGATGCGCAAATACGTGCCGCTGATGTTTTTCATCGCCGCGTCCACGATTGCGGGACTCACCGTCGTCGATCCACGCCTACGCGTGGGGCTGCTGGAACTGGGCGCGCTGCTGACCATCCTGCTGGTCTGGCAGAGCGCAAAGACGCACGCCGCCAAGCTCACCTATCTTGCCGTGGTCCTGATCTCCGCGGGGGCGATGGTGGCCAGCGTTCTGCTGATGAATTCTCAACACCAGGATTGGTCGCGGGCGCTGATCCTGACCAGCGTCTGCGTCAAGCTGGCCGCGGTCCCGCTCTTCTTCTGGCTGCTCCGGCTGGCGGATGAACTGCCCGCCCTGGTCCTGGGCCTGATCATCGCCGTGGTCGATATGGCGGCTTTTGCCGAGTTTGCCATCGGCGCGCAGGAGATTCCCGGTGCGCTTACGCCCCCCGCGCTTCTGCTGGCCGTGGCCGCAGCCACCTCGCTCGTGGCCGCGCTGCTGATGCTCACGCAGCACAACCTGAAGCGCCTGCTGGTTCTCTCCACGGTGGAAGACGTGGGATTCCTGCTGCTCGGGCTCGCCTCCGCCTCGACTCTCGGACTCGACGGCGCCCTGGTCGCTGCTTCCTCCCATGCCTTGGCCAAGGCGCTGTTGTTTACCTGCCTCAGCGCTCCGGAAGCCGACGGCGCATGGAACGGCGAACCCACCGGCCTGGCCGCGCGCTATCCGCTCAGCGCCTTCGGCTTCCTTTTTGGTATGCTGACCATGCTGGGCATACCTCCCACTTTCGGCTACATCGGCCGCTGGAGACTCTATGAAACCGCCTTGCGCATCAGCCCTCTTCTGCTGGCGGTCTTCATCCTCTCCTCTGTCTTTGCGCTTGTCGCCTATGTACTGGCTTTGACCCGCATCTGGTGGGGACCGCCGCATAGCCCGCATGTTCTGCGTAGCAAGGAACCGCTGCTGATGCAGGCCACGATTGTTGCGCTGGTGGCGCTGCTTCTGGCCGCCGGCACATGGCCGGATTCGCTGCACATGCTGCTTGGGGGTAAACCATGAAGCTCTGGAATCGATTGATGTGCTACTGCCGCCGCCGCAGCCCATGGATCTTCCACATGAACTCCGGCAGTTGCAACGGCTGTGACATCGAGTTGGTTGCCAGCCTCACGCCCCGCTACGACGCCGAACAGTTGGGGGTGCGCCTGGAGGGCAGCCCCCGCCACGCCGATATTCTGTGCGTCACCGGTCCGGTTACCCGCAACGCGGTGGGCGCCATCAAGACCGTCTACAGTCAGGTGCTCGGTCCCAAGGCCGTGGTGGCCATCGGCTCCTGCCCCGCCACGACCAACGTCTTCATCGACAGCCGCACGCTGGACGGCCCGCTCGACCGGCATATTCCGGTCGATGTGTTTGTGCCCGGCTGTCCGCCGCGTCCCGACGCCATCGTGCAGGGGATTGCCAAGGCCGCCGAGATTCTGGCCGAGAGAGGCAACCAGCAACCGCCTCTCCCGACCCCAACCGCGCCTGAAACAGGAGAGGAGCAGCCATGAATCTGATCACCGCCCTTGCGCGCCTGCTCATCTTCCCGGGACTTCTCTTCGCCGTGCCCTTCGCGTGGTTCTTCCTTTGGGTGGAGCGCAAGTCGGTTGCGCTGATGCAGGGCCGCATTGGCCCTCCCTTCATGCAGCCCTTTTACGATTTCATCAAGCTGCTGGGCAAGGACATGCCCGAGCGCAGCGGAGTGGGCGGCCTGCTGATGAAGGCCTGGCCGCTGCTGGCGGTGTCGTCGGCCGCGGGCGCCGTGGCGCTGCTGCCCGTGCTGCCCGCCTCCGGAGGCTTCCAGGGCGACCTGATCCTGCTGCTGGCGCTGCTCGAAGTGCCCTCGATGTGCATCATCGCCGCGGGCTTCTCCTCGCGCTCCATCTTCGGCGAAATCGGTTCGGCGCGCGAAGCCGTTCTCAGCGTCTCCTACAACATCGTCTTTCTTCTCGCCATCGTCTCCATCGCCGCCTCGCAGCACACTTTCCGGCTGGAGGCTCTGGCGCAACTTCCGCCTTCCTTCCTGCGTTATCTGGGCGTAGTGGCAATTCTGATCTGCCTGCCCGCCAAACTGCACCTGAACCCCTTTTCACTGCCCAATGCGGAGCAGGAAATCTACTCCGGCCCCATGACCGAGTACGCCGGCCCCGAACTGGCAATGTGGGAACTGTCGCACGGGTTGGAGTGGGTGGCGGGCACCGGCCTCATCGCCACGCTGCTTGCTCCCCACGTCTCGCTCGGGTGGCTCGCCATTTTGCTCTTCGTCGCCATCTCCATTGCCATCGTGCTGCTGTTGTCCGTGCTGGCCTCTGCCACGGCGCGCCTGGCCATCGATACGACGGTGCGTTTCTACTGGCAATGCACGCTGATCTTCGCGGTTCTGGCCATCTCATCCGCGGTTTTCATGGGGCTTAAATCATGAATATTCTCACCATGCTCTGGAAGAACCTGTGGGGCGGCTCGCGCACCTTGCGCTTTCCTGCGCGCCCCACGGTCACTCCGCGCTACCGTGGCCTGGTGCGCTTCGATCCGGAGCTTTGCATCGGCTGCGCCATCTGCAGATTCCGCTGCACGGCGCGGGCCATCGAGTTCAAGGCCGGCAAGGGCGAGTTCACCTGGAGCTACGATCCCGGCCATTGCACCTTCTGCGGCCGATGCGTCGAAGGCTGCAAGGAACATGCCCTCAGCCAGGATTCAGCCTGCCCGCCCATCTATCTCAACATTGGCGAGCTGAAAAACTCCTACACCCTCACCCGCAAGCCGCCCGTTCCCAAGGCCGCGGCCGCGCCGGTTCCCCCCACGGCACCAAAGAATGACTCAGCCGCCGGAGGCGCGCAATGACCTCTCTTGATTCCATTCCTGCAACACTCGGCATCCACGAGCCATGGGTCGAAAAAGGCGGCGTGCATTGGCTCCAACCCGGCAAGCTGACGGTCCGCGAACTGGGCAAGGCGATGAACGAGCTTCATGCTCGTTTTGTGACCATCACCGCCTATGAGCTTCCCAAGGAGGAGGGCCTGCGCCTGGAATATCACTGGGACCTGGACGGGCAACTGCTCGGGTTTCCCTTTTTGCTGGCCGGCAAATCCATCGAGAGCATCTACGACCTCTGTGAGGCGGTGGACTGGATCGAGCGCGAGATTCATGAGGGCTTTGCCATCGACTTTGTGGGGCGCGACTACCAACCCCTGCTGCTGCGCGAGGGACAAACGCCCGGAGTGAACCTGCGCGAGGAGGTCAAATGAGCTACAAGATTCCCATGGGGCCCTACCATCCGGGCCTGGAAGAACCCTACAAGCTCGATATGATCTGCACAGGCGAGACCGTGACCGACGCCAAGCTGAGTATCGGGTTCAACTTCCGCGGCATCGAGCACCTCGCCGAATCGCGCAACTACATTCAAGTGATCGCGCTGATGGAGCGCGTCTGCGGCATCTGCTCGAACATTCACACCCTCACGCTTTGCCAGGCCATGGAGGGCTTGACCGGCCTCACCCCGCCCCCGCGCGCCCAATACATTCGCGTCATCGTGGCGGAACTGGAGCGGCTGCACTCGCACACTCTGTGGGCCGGCATCGCCGCCAAGCTCATGGGCTTCAAAACCATGTTCATGACCTGCTTCGAGCTGCGCGAGAAGGTGATGGACGTGCTGCAGGCCATCTCCGGCAACCGCGTCAACTACTCCATGAACCGTATCGGCGGGGTCAATCGCGACATCGACGATCCGAGCGCCATTCTCAAGATGGTGGAAGCCATCGAGGCGGAAATGGCGCGGACCGTGATTCCGATTTTCACCACCAGCAGGACGGCCCGCTCCCGCTGCGCCGGCATCGGTGTCCTCACCCGCGAGAAGGCTTCATCCTGCGGGGTTGTGGGGCCCACAGCGCGCGCCTCGGGTCTCTCGCAGGATCTTCGCCACGCCGCACCCTACGCCGCCTATGCGGAGATGGAATTCAACTCGCCGGTCGAGCAGGACGGCGACGTGCGCGCCCGCCTCATGGTCCGCGCCCTCGAAATCATGGAGAGCTGCCGCATCCTTCGTCAGGCCCTGGCCAAATTGCCTCCGGGCGAGCTCAACTCTGGCGGCGACAAGTTCAACTTCATCACCGGAACCGCCACCAGCCGCGTGGAAGCGCCCCGTGGCGAGGTCATGTACTCGGTCTCCTGGAAAGAGGGTTCGCGCAATCCGGCCAGAATCCATGTGCGCACGCCCACCTTCGCCAACATGCCGGCCGTCCGCTGGATGGTGCTGGGCGCGCGCCTGGCGGACACGCCGCTGATCCAGGCCTCGATCGACCCCTGCTACTCCTGCACCGACAGGTAACGCGGCATACCTCCGCCGGCTCTTTGCTGTATAAAACTCGAAGAGGAGAGATCGGCATTGCAGAAATACCTGCTCATCGCCGCCGGCGGCGCGCTTGGCTCCATCGCCCGGTACTGGGTTGGCTCGACGATTGCCGGACGCATGGGGACAAAGTTCCCCTACGGCACTTTCGTGATCAACCTGACGGCCTGCGTCATCATCGGCTTCTCGCTTACCTATCTGGGCAAGCACATCGAACTCAGTCCGGCGTGGAGATTCCTCATCCCGATCGGGTTTATCGGCGCCTATAGCACGTTCTCCACCTATGAGTGGGAGACGCTCTCCACTCTGCGCTCCGGAGCTTTTGCGCTGGCGGCTCTCTACGCGGTCGGCAGTCTCATCGCCGGCCTGGCTGCCGTCTGGTGCGGCGCAATGCTCGCCGAGACCATCTCCTGAGCCAGCGCGCCAGCACGTAGCCCACAGCCAAGGCAAAATGCACTAGAATCCTCAGTTGCCTTCAGGGAGACCGTATGTTGCAGCCTGGAAAAGCCGTCAAAGTCACTATCTACCTGGGCGATGGGATCACCCACCACGGGGTTCCGGTCTACTCCAGCATTCTCGACTTCCTGTTTTACCGCGGCGTGGCCGGCGCCACGGTCACCAAGGGCATTGCCGGCTTCGGCGCCGATCACCACATGCACTCGGCGAACATGGTGGAGATCTCCGACCGCCTGCCCCTCAAAATCGAGTTCATCGAGAGCCGCGAGAAGGTAGACGCGCTGCTGGGCAAGCTGGAGGAACTGGCCGGCACCGGGCTGATCGAGATGCAGGAGACCACCGTGGCCAAGCCGGCCCAGCTCTCCAAGCCCGCCAAGCCCCTCTCGCCCGCCCACCTCAAAATCGAAGGCAAGGCGCAGATGATGCGCATCTACCTGAGCGAGGAAGACCAGTGGATGGACAAGCCGCTCTACAAGGCGCTGGTGGAAGCGATGCGGGCCAACGACATTGCCGGCGTCACAGTCTACCGCGGTATCCTGGGCTACGGGACGCACCGGCGCCAGAACAAGGACAAGCCGCTGCTCCCCTCGCACCACGGCTCGCTGATGCTCTCCGCCATCGACACCGAGGAAAAGCTGCGCGCTTTTCTGCCCCTGGTAGATCAAATGCTGGAGCAGGGGCTGGTGGTCTTCTCCGACGTAGACATCGTCAAGTTTGCCTATCGCCCGCTCGACACCGAGGCCGCGCAGGCGTCCGCTTCCCCTCAAATCTCCGCGGAATCAGAGAGAGTCCGGCCATGAAAGAACAGTTTTCCGCGCGCATGTTGCGCATCCATTTCGGTGAGGACGACCGCTGGCAGGGCAAGCCCCTGCACGAGGCGATCCTGGCCAAGTGCATCGAGCTGGGCATTCAGGAAGCCATCGTCTTCCGCGGCATCGAAGGCTACGGATCGGGCAGCCGCATCCGCCGCTCCGGCCATTGGAGCTTCTCGAAGGACGCGCCCATCCAGTTGAGCATCATCGACACCGAAGAGCGGGTCGCCAAGCTGATTCCCTTCCTCGACGCGATGATCGAGGAGGGACTGGTGGCGACCTCCACGGTGGAAGTGATCCGCTACGCGCGGGCAGCCGATAAGGTCGCGGAGAAGCCGTAGGCTCGCCTGCTACTCGGCCGAGGTGAAGGGCGAAGCCGGCAGCCCGTCCGCGTTGAACAGGTTGCACTGGGGGCTGTTGGCCCAGCCATAGCGCACGTACACCGGCTCGGCCACCGATGGGCTGGCTGCCAGCACCGTGGTGCCTTCCACGGTCGCTGTAGCCGGAGAAAACTTTCCGTCTCTGTCTGCAACCTCAAACCCGGTGAGCGTGCCGTTTTTCGCCATCAACCCTGTGGCGTGGTCGAACCAGACGCGAATCGCATTCCCTTCCGGTGTGGCCTGGCGGTAGACCGGCCCGGAGTACTCGATGGTTTCGCCATAGCTCAACGCGCGCGCCGCCCGCGCCAGCCGCAGGCCCACGTCTACTTTGTCGGTCGGGTGCACATTGTCCGGATCGCCAATGTCGATGGTCACAGCCATGGCCGTATTGCGCAGTTCCAGGGTCTTCAACTGCGCCTCGCGCAGGGTTGCCCAATCCTCGGCCGGGGTGGATTTGAAATTCGAAATCTGCACGAAGAGGAAAGGGAAATCGCCCTCGCTCCACTGCCGGCGCCAATCCTCGATCATCGTCCGGAACAGGTGGTGATAGAGGCTGGGCTGCCTCTCGATCGCGCTGTTGCTCTCGCCCTGGTACCAGATCGCTCCGCGGATGGGAAACGGCGTCAGCGGCGCAATCATGCCGTTGTAGAGCAGGCTGGGCGCCCACATGGCCAGCATCGGGTGCCACGGAAACTGCGGCTCCGGCTTGCCCTGCGCCTTGGCTTCTTCGCGCTGTTTCTGGTGGTCCCGGTCTTCGAGCAGCGCATCCGATTCGCGGTCCGTCATCCGGCCGCGCGAAGCAAACACCGGCATCAGCGACGCGTCCTCGCCCAGCGCGGTCAACCGCGTCCAGGACTCGACCATGGTGCCGCCCCAGGTCGAGTCGATCACACCCACTGGCACCTTCTCCCGCTGCTCAATGTCGCGAGCAAAGTACCAGGCCACGGCAGAAAAATCCTTCGCCGTCTCCGGCGACGATGCCACCCATCCGTCGGTGAGGACGTCGTCCTGCGGGTACTCCGCGGCGTTCTGCTTCACCATCAGCAAGCGGATTCTGGGATTCGCCGCGTGGGGCAAATCCTGGGCCGCCGTCGCCGCCTGGTGCATACGGAACTCCATGTTCGACTGCCCCGAGGCCACCCATACATCGCCCACCAGCACATCGTCGAGAGTGATGGCCTGCGCCGCGCCGGCCGCGCCCTGGACCTTCATCTCGAACGGCCCGCCCGCCGCTCCCGGCTTCAGATAGACGCTCCAGCGGCCCAGTTCTCCGGCTTTGGCCGTGCGCGTCTCGCCGCGAAAACTCACCGTGACCTCTTCGCCCGGCGCAGACCTTCCCCACACATGCACCGGCAGATCGCGCTCGACCACCATGTGGCTGGTCAGAATTGTGGGCAACGTTACTTGCGCGCACAGTGTCGCGCACGGAAGCAGTGCTAGCAGAAGCAGATTGCGCAGTTTCAACTCAAGCCTCGCAAAGAACCGGAATGTCCGAAGGTCCTACACTATTCGATTGCGTCCAGATTTGATTGCGTCAAGGCCTCGGAAAAGAGAGCGTAACCATGCTAAACGATCTCTCCGGGCGATCCGCTCTTCTCCGTTCGGACGCCACGGACCGAGAGCAATTTTTTTTGCAGTCTGTGTCAAAACTTGTAGAAGGACCTTGCGGGCGGACTCTTCGTGGACTACATGGTGCGCGGCCGCTTCCATCTCATCCCCAAGCACCCACAACTGCTGGGGCCAAACGATTTGTCGGCATTGACACTTCCGGCCCCTGCCGCGCAGAATCCACTCAGCGCGAGTCCTCAGGCCCCTGGCGCCGCTGCGAACGGCAACGTTGAATCGCTCCCGCCCGCCTCAGCAAACTTCGGCCTCAAGGAAAGCAAGGCTTCCTATGAGTAAATTCACTGCGCAGAATCTCAAGAATCACGCGCGTATCGATCCTCCCTATCACTTTGTTCTGTTCGGCGTCCTGGTTGTCAATCTCGCCTACGCCGTCTTCCACCTGTTCCGCCATTTCGGCTTCTCTTCCGGATGGCTTGTGGTGCTGTCGCTGGCCGCGTTCGTCCTGCTGGTCAAGGTGCGCACCTATCCGCTCAAGGTTCAGGACCGCGTCATCCGCCTGGAAGAGCGGCTGCGCCTGCAAACCCTGGCCCCGACCGAGTGGCACACCCAGATGTGCAACCTCACCGAGGACCAGTTGATCGGCCTTCGCTTTGCCGCGGACGATGAAGTTGTGGCTCTTGCCAAGCAGGCTCTCGAAGAAAAACTGACCCGCAAACAGATCAAGGAGCGCATCAAGGATTGGCGCGCCGACGACTGGCGGATCTGATCGCTGTTGCTGAAGGATGGCCTTAGCGCCCCAGGTGCGGATTCTCTCGCCTGGGGCGCTACAGCGGAATCAGAATAGATGTACCCAGATGCAAGCCCCTCAAGTGGCTTTTTCCTTAAGAAAAAGCCACCTTCAAGAGTCTAACCAAGAGCACGGTTATTCTGATTCCGCTCTAAGGCGCTGGATCCCATTTCACGAAATCAATGCAGCGCAAGGAAACTGCGAAGGCGTCCGCAGTTCCCTACTCCTCGGGCGGATCGCCCTCCGGCTTCGCCTCAACCGGCCGCGCTGCATCCTCATCCTCGCCAGTCTCGCTCTCAACCCCGGCCGCGGCCAGCGCCTCGGTGTCCAAGGCATGTTCCTCGCGATAGCGATGCACCGGCATCTTGCCATCCCACCACGCCCAGTTCATGGGATAGACGTCGGGGTCGAGGAAGACCTGGTAGAAGTGCCACACAAGAATGGCCAGGGTGGCCAGAATCGCCTCGTAGTAGTGAATGGAGGTGGCCACGTCCACCCACCAGCGCGCCAGCAGGTTGCCGGTCGTGACCTTGGCCCACATCATGACGCCGGTCACCGCCATCAGCACCGAGCCCCAGACCAGCGCCCAGTATTCGGCCTTTTCGGCATAGCTGAAGCGTCCGTACTTCGGCTTCTGCCCGCCCATGCCCAGGTAATAGCGCATCGTCGCCCAGGCATCGAAGGCGTCCTTCGGCCCCGGCGCAAATGCGCGAATCAGCCGCCGCCCTTCCACGGTCATGGCGAGATAGAAGACGTGGTAAATTCCCGCGCCGATCAGAATCACGCCCGCCACGCGGTGAACGACACTGCGCAGTTTCTCGCCCATGGCCAGCGCCTCGGCCAGTCCGGAGTAGGGGAACTTGAGCGCAAAGCCCGTAATCACCAGCACAATGAAGCTGGTCAGCAATACCAGGTGCTGCCAGCGCTGGTTGACCGTCATGCGCACCATGTACGGATTCAGCATCGCCCGCCGCGCCACCGCCTTGCTCCGCCAGATGATCGCGTTGTGCAGGAACATGGCGCCGATGACGCCGAAGATCAGCACCAGGTAGAACCAGCGAATCCATCGCACCGCAATCGAGCCGATGTCCCTGGGGTGGGTTCCATCCTCCAGATGCACGCGGGTCAGGGTGAACTTCTGTGTAACTCCCTGGTGGCACTTGCCGCAAGTCGCGTCCAGGTTGGCGCGGTTGATGGTCGAATGCGGATCGCTGGAAGGCAGAATGTTATGCACCCCATGGCAACTGGCGCAGTTGGCCACCACCGCCGATCCGCCCTCCGCGGCCAGCCCGTGATAACTATCCATGTAACTAGAAATCCGGTTGCCGGGAACGCCGAACTCCTTGGAAAGCCGCACCCCTTCATGACAACGAGCGCAGGTGGTGCGCGCCAGATTTTGTTCTGAAACGGACGAGTTGGGATCGATGTGCGCCTTGATGGTGTGGATTCCGTGGCAGTCCGTGCAGCTCGGCGCCAATCCATTGCCGCGCGCCAGCCCCTGCCCGTGGATGCTGGCCATGAAGGTCTGCGACACGGTGCTGTGGCACTTTCCACAGGTGGCCGGAACATTGAACTTGTTGATGGGTGACTTGGAGTCGTTGGCGCGGAGAATCTCGTGCGACCCGTGGCAATCCGAGCACACCGCGGCCTTCTTCGAGCCTTTCTCGATGGCCAGCCCGTGCACGCTTTGCTGGTAGGAGACAAACGCCTGCGCGCTCTCTCCATTGGATTCCATCAGGAACTTTTGCCCGTGGCAGCGCCCGCAGGTGGCGGGGATGTTGCTGTGATTCACCGGCGATTTAGGATCGTCGGCCGCCAGAATTTCGTGCGGCGCGCCGTGACAGTCGATGCAGGTGGCCGCCGCCGCCGCGCCACCCTTGGCGGGCTTCGAGTGCAGGCCGCGCTCGTACGCGGCCTGTTCGTCGGCGTGGCAGTCGGAGCACTCCGGCCGCCGCCGCTTGTTCTTGTCCTTGGGATCGTTGGCCAGTTTGTGACAATCCACGCAGGTGAAAAGGCTGCCGTGGATGGACTGCATCAGCTTTTTTTCATCCACATACAGGCTCACCTTTTTGCCGCCGGAGTCCTTCCCCATCGCGGGATTGGAGTGGCAGGCCATGCAGTCGCTGTTCTTCGCCTTGTCCGCAGCGTGAGCCGCCGGAGCCCAGGCACACAACAAGAGAGCAACAGCAAAGGTGAGAAACTTCCCTGCAGGATTCACACTTCGAGAAGAATTCCTGCATCCAATTCCCGCTGTGACTGGAATCACACTCTTTGTGCCACTGCTCGATGGCGTTCTTTTGATGCGGGAGGACGCGTGCCGGGGTGGGGCCTCTATCGGTTGCCGTGCGCGATCGGTCCCGGCGCGCCGCGCAGCATCTGGATGGCCTGCACGTAGCTGAGACCTGGCGGCAGGGGCGCATACTGGGTCATTTCCTCCACCGTATCGAAGCTCTTGTTCTTGAAGAGCACGCGCAGGCTCATCTGCATCCGCAGACGGACAATGCGCCACTGGCGGTTGCCTACGTCGCCCTGCTCGATCTCAATCCAGCCGCCCTTGTTCAGTTTGCCCAGAATGCCCCAGCCGTAGTCCGTATCCTGCTGGAGATGGCCCTCCAGGCGCACCACGCGCTCCTGGACGGCGTCGATCCAGATTTCGCCGGTCATGGAGGTCAGCGCCTGGGTCTCGATGTCGGGAGGGATGAAACCCGGGCTGGGTTTGAAGGTGAACTTCTGCACCGTTCCCGAGGACCCTTCGCCCAACCCCGCATACTGGTAAATGAACGCCTTGGGCAGGATGCGCAGCAGCTTGAAGACGATGTCGGCGTCCTCTTCCTCGTTCTGTTTGCGATGGCGCTGACGCGTGGGATCGCCGGCCAAGGCGTCCAGGCGGGCCTGTTCCGTCTGGTCGTCGGCCGGGCTGAGGGGCTTGTCGAAGACCGCTACCAGGCGGGCCACATCGCCGTCCCTGGTCTCAAGAATTTCTTTGGTCGAGGTCAGCCGGGGACTGAATTTGCGCAGCCTGTAGCGCATGGGGTGGCTGGTATCCTGTGCGGCGCGCAACTCGGTGGAAAGCGTGCGATGCACCAGCGCCTGGGCCTGGGAGGGCGACGGAGCCGCCTGGCCATAGGATGCAATGGTCCAAGGCAGCACAAAGACGAAGATCAAGAGGCTGCGCACATGGTCCAGTTTAACGGGCATTCGCGCGATTCTCCAATTCAGACGCTTTCCCCAGGTTTGCGCCAGGTAACTTCTGCTTTCGCCCTCGGCGGCAAATCCGCTGCCGGCCGCGGGCTTCCCGGTGATTGGATGGGGTTCACCTATGGTTGGACGCAATACCGCTTATCCGGTACCGCGATTGAAGCAGGAGGGCCGGGTTGCGTATAGTTCTGGGAGGGCCCGTTGCATGCTCGAATCTCCCGTAGACTGAAGTTGAGCGGCCTGCGTGAGCTTCAAACGCGGTCAGACAGGCCCCGGAAGGAACCAGACCATGGCAGTTGAGAATACTCCCGCACGCATCGGCAAGACGGTCGTGATTCGCGGCGAAGTAAAGGGCAATGAGGACCTCATTGTGGATGGGCGCGTGGAAGGGACGGTGAGCCTCTTGGAGAACCGGTTGACGATCGGGCCCAATGCCAACATCGCCGCCGACCTCACCGCCAAAGACGTCCTGATCCTGGGCCAGGTTCAGGGCAACATCGTCGCCAGCGGCCGCGTGGAACTGCGCGCCGGATGCCAGGTGGTCGGCGATATTCGCGCCCTGCGGCTGGCGGTTGAAGACAATGCAGTTTTCCGGGGCAAGGTGGATCTGACGCAGGGCGCGCAAAAACAGCTCGATGCGGTGGGCGTTGCGCAGGCCGGCGGGGTTCTTTGAGCCATAACTGTTGGCCGGTCCGGCGGGTGCAAACAGGCCGGACCGCAAGGGGATTTCAAGGTGTTTAGTCGTTGGTTCGGCAAGAAGCAGGACAACGGTCCTGCCGCTTCGGTCCAGGGCCTCACGGGGCCGCGGACGCTGCGTCACTCTGGCGCGTGGTCGGCGCTGCGCAAGCGCCTCCAGGCGGAGCCAGGCCTGCGCGTCATCGACACCGGCTATACCTCGCCCGCCAACATCAACTATCTGACCAGCCTGGGCCAGAGCGTCTATATGGCCGACCCGGTGCACGATGCATGGACCGGAGACTGGAAGACGGGCACGGACGAAGACGGCAACCCGCTCTGGAACGTGAAGGGCTATCTCGATCAGTCTTTCAAGTTCACCGGCCGCATGTTCGACGTGGTGCTGCTGTGGACGGCGCTGGATTATCTGCCCGATCCGCTGGTTGCGCCCCTGGTCGATCACCTGGCCAAGTCCATGAATCCTGGCGGCGAGGTGCTGGCTTTTTTCCATAACCGGACCCGCGGCGAAGAACCGGTGCTCTGCCGCTATCATCTGACCCCCGGCGACGATGTCGAGGTGCAGCTGGCCGAGCAGTTTCCCATTCAACGCGCTTTTACCAATCGCAGCATCGAGCGCCTCTTTGCCGGATGGTCGGGCCACCGCCAGTTTCTGGCCAAGGACAGCGTTTCAGAGGTCATTATGACGCGCTGACACAACCCTGGGCCCGCGCCCTGACAAGGAGGAAAAGATGACTTCATTGAAGGGAACGCGTATCACCTGGCTGGGACATGCGACCGTGCTGGTCCAGTCCGCCAGGGGCACCAACATCCTGATCGATCCATTCATTCAGAACAACCCGATGTATCCCAAAAACTATTCCCTTCCCGCCAGGATCGATTACATTCTGCTGACGCACGGGCACAGCGACCATATCGCCGACGTTGTTCCGGTGGCTGCCAAGCACGGCTCTACGGTGGTGGCTGTCTATGAATTGGCGGACTATGTCGCGGGCAAGGGCGTGGCCCACACCATCGGGATGAATCTGGGCGGAACCGTCCAGCTGAACGACGTGGCGGCCACCATGGTGGAGGCCAAACATTCGGCGGGCGTTCGCGATGACTCGGGGACACACTACGCCGGGGTCGCGGCTGGATACGTGCTGACCGTTGCGGACGGTCCGGTGCTCTACCATGCAGGAGATACAGCCGTCTTCGGAGATATGAAGCTGATTCAGGAGCTATACCGGCCCGAGGTGGCCATGCTTCCTATTGGAGGCCACTTCACCATGGGACCGCGCGAAGCCGCGCTGGCGGTACGCCTTCTGGCTGCGAAGACGGTGCTTCCGCTGCACTTCGGAACCTTTCCGCCCCTCACCGGGACGCCGGAACAATTGGCTGCGCTGGTCGATGCCGGGGTTGAAGTGGTGCGCTGGACGCCAGGGGAAACTGTCTAAGTCTTTCCCGGCAGTCACATATCTGGCTTCCCCACTGAACCAACCATCCGCTCTGACAGGGTGAAAAACAAGAAAGACGGGCTGGCGCATTGGCCAGCCCGTCTCTTTCTTCATTCCGCTTACTTGCCGGAAGTTGCCTTCTTCTGTTCGGCCCAGCGGCGCTTGACAGCCTCGGCAATGCGCTTGCGGCCTTCGGGGGTAAGATTCCTCTTTTTCTTGAGAGGCTTCTTCGCGGCAGGCGCGGCCGCAGCCTTCTTGGGGGCTTTGGCGGCTCCGCCTGCCAGGAGTGCGCGAGCTTGCTGCAATTGCGCAATTTCGCGGTCGATCTGCACCAGAATGTCTGAAACTCCCATAATTCCTCCTGTTAGGTTCTCATAAGTGATTCAGTTCCCGATCTGGATAACTGAATAGTCTTCTCGGACCAACCAATCGTCCTATCCAACACAATACGCAACTGTAGACTCTTTTACAAACAAAAAAATAACGGGCCGACACGGATTCAATTAGGATGCGCAGATGGTTTGTCTCATGGGAGTCTTTGCATAGGTCTTTCCGGCCACCTGCATTCACTCCTGGGCTACAGCGGTTCCACCATCGCCGCCCCCGGAACCACCGCAGTTGAGTAACCTTTTCCTTAACCGGGGTCCCCTGCGACAGGTCTTCGTCGATGGGTGAGGATTCGCTTCAGAGGCCTGGCGGTCTGAGAACTAAGAAGAGAGCAACGCGAAAACCGCGCCGTGGCGAGACCTTCTTGCTTCAGGAGAAACACACGCCCCTGAGAGCGTGTGTTTCCATTAAAGATGTGTGGATTTAGGCGGGGGCAAAGTGCGGCCTGCCGTGGGAGCCACGGAGGAAAGGCCGGAAATGCCGTGTGCGCCCAGACGCAGCGTGGAGGGAGCCTGGGCGCTGCGATAGTTGCGCAGGTCGCGCAGTATCTCCACGTTTTCACGAGCGTATTGGCCGGCCAGGCGCGTCAGGGCATAGGTGATAATGTCGCTGTGGTGCAGGTCCTGCATGGCCGGATCGCGGCGCATGTTCAGCCACAAACGATGGACCAGTTGCACGTCGTCGGGACCCAGCGTAGGCGCGTGCGGTCCGATATAAAAGACCTTGGTGTCGCCGTTGGGACTGATGACATAGAAATTGAATTGCCGCTTGGGCTCGGGCAGAGCTTCCCAGGCCTGTCCCAGGTGGAAGGCCTGATCTTCGGCGGTCATGGAGCTGGAAGTACCGGAGACGATCGAATCCACTTCAAGCGAGTTTGCTCCCTGCACCAGCGCGGCGAAAACATCGCCGGCGGGAACCACCAGCAGCGAGACTTTCTTGCCGAAGCTTTCGGCTACGGAGACGGCTTTGGTGAAGAGCATCTGCTCGTGCTCGCTGAAACTCTGCTGCTCCGCGCTGAGATACTCCGGTCCGCCCACGCCCATCATGCGCACGCTGATAACAACCACGTCCTGTTCTTCGGTGCTGGTGTGCGCCAGGGTCCACTTGAGCGCGTAAGGATTGGCTGCGTCGCGCATGGAGACCATCACGCCGCCGGCGCGGATGGCCGCCGATTCCCTGCTTACCGTGTCCTGGTGTTCCAACTGGAAGAAGTCGCGCATCTGCCTTGCGGTTTGTGCGTGCTTGCGCAGGTTCACGCGCTCCGAAATACTGAATATGATAAAGAACCCGGCGGCAAAGACGATGCCGCTGACGGTAGCTACCGACTTGGTGAAGAGGTTGACGATGGCCGTGGAGAGCAGCACCAGGAAAACCGAAAACAGCCCGACCGGGACGTTGTATTTTCCCACGCGGATGTTGGGCGGAACCTTCCAGCCTCGCTCGCCCTTGTACTTCCAGCGCAAGACCAGCATGGCAAGGCTATTGAAGGTGAAGGACCAGATAACGCCGAAGGCATAGGCCTCGCCCAGGGTGATGACATTGCCCCGGCTGGCGACGATGGTGAACATCTGGAGGATGAAGACCAGGTTGACGATGCGATGGCTGGTGCCGAACTTGGGATGCGGTTTGCGGAACCAGTCCGTCAGCACGCCGTCTTCGGCCACGCGCATCAGCACGCCGGTCGAGCCGATCATCGAAGTGTTGATGGCGCCGGAAAGAATAAGGAAGCCAACCAGGACCACGAAGATACGGAAAGCTATGCGCCAGAAGATGGGTCCGACCATGTACATGGCCAGGCCGGCGATCAGGTTGTCCTGGTAGATGTGGGTCCGTTCCCAGGTGGGAATCAGCATGGACGCCAGCAGGGTAGCTCCGCCGGTAAAGATCAGGCTGTAAATGGCGATGACAATGGCAGCCCGCTTCAGGTTCTTCAGCTTGGGATGCTCGATCTCGCGGTTGACCTGGGCCAGGCTTTCCTCGCCGCTCATGGCCAGAATCGAGTGCCCGAAGGCCATGAGTATGCCGAAGAGGCCAAAGATGGGGAGGCCGGATTTCTTCAGGAACCCCAGCGCATCGTCGCTGAACTTCAGATTCGATGGAATCGGCGCGGGGGGCAAATGCGCGCCGCGCACATATACCGAGTAGACGCCCCAGGCGAGCAGGACGATCACCATCACGGTGGTAATCTGCATGACCCGCATCGCCTTGTCGCTGGACTCTTCGATCCCCTTGATGTTTTGCCACCAGTAATAGATCGTCACCGCGGCGGCAAAAACAGCGGCGGTGGAATTCATGTTGAACTGGAAGGGATTGTTATGAACGTCCATCAGAGCCGGAGGCAGCCAGTGACTATTGTTGGCAACCACCAGAAGCTCGTTCATCATGCCTGTAATATATTGGCCGGCCGACACGCCGGAGATAGGTCCTGTAAGGATGTAATCGAACATCAGGGCGGAAACGCTGATCTTGGCAAAGGTGCCGCCCAGGGCCTCCTTCACCACGCGGTACACCCCGCCGCGGGTAAACATCGAACAGCTCTCGACGTAGACCGCCCGCACCGCAAAGCTGAACAGCATGATGCCGAGAATGAACCAGGGAGCGGCCGCGCCCACCGCCTGCTCGGCAATGCCTCCGGCGTAAAAAGCCGACGAGCCCAGATCGTTCAGAACAATGGCCGCCGCGCGCCAAAAGGAGATGAACGTGAGCATCACGGAGGATGCCACGATCAGTCGTACGCGGTCGGAAGGAGGGGCTACGGTCGTTCTAGTGGATGCCATCACAAATGTGCCGGCGCGAAGGCCGGCTTTCTTGAGTTGAGAGAGCTTGTATTCCCGCCCGCCCTGCGGTGAGTGTATGTCCGAACCGCG
>Ga0255356_1000079_pt1 | contig 57857 bp, 34 predicted proteins | sample HBST100metaG_FD_189944 | JGI IMG/M metagenome (GOLD analysis project Ga0255356, IMG submission 189944) | Peat soil microbial communities from Stordalen Mire, Sweden - H.B.S.T100 | ecosystem: Environmental > Terrestrial > Soil > Wetlands > Peat | place: Sweden: Norrbotten County, Stordalen Mire...
GCGTAATAATGGGCAGACGGTTGAGGAAGTGATTCAATACCTGCTCGCCCTCCGCCGCAGTCTGTTCGGAGATACCGTTGCGAATCTGTGTCGAGGGATCGAGGACACTGCTGTTGTTGCCGATCTGCGCCAAGCCGCCGAGGCCGCCAATGGCCGCCGCCGCGCCGAAGGCCATCAGGTAGCCGTGATCGACTTTGGTGGCAAGGCCGGTTGTGCCCAACGGGTCAAGACCGATGTACTTGTCGAAATCGAGCGAAAAGCCATCGGGGCAAACAGCACGATGGAAGGTGACGAACATCTTGCGCTGCTGGGCGTTGCCCACACTCTGCACCGTGCCGATGAGCCGTGTGCCTTGTGGCATCAAGAGCTGTTGATGGTCATGCGAGTAGTAATCGGTTGTCAGCATGACCAGGATCGGCCCGCTGAAACCGCCGTCGATATGGTTGGTGACGACACCTTCAAAGACAGTTCCCTCGAAGATCCGATAGAGCCGCTCCTGATACTGGTCGAACTCATACGGTCCCATCGGATCGGTCTTGGCGGTTGCTTTCGTCTGCGCAGTAGCGGTCGGGACAGATACCGCGCTACCGGCCACGTCGGCGGTGGTTGGGCTTTGCGGCGGTTCCGCCGCTGTCGTTGGCGGGACCACAGCCGCAGCGGCGGGGGGGCCGCCGCTAGGATGCTCGAAATCAAGCGCCACGGTCCCGCTGTTGATGGCATCCTGCTTCAGCTTCTCCCGCGCCAATGCTTTTTGTTTCACCTCGGCCTGGGCCTCCGAAACATTGGAGGTGTGTTGCGGTGCATCGGGACTGCCGCCGTACACTGTGTCCCGCTGCGCCGAGGTCATCGGCGTGGCGTTCGCGTACTCGGGACCGGGAGCGCCCTCGGCGGCCTGAAGTTGCTGCATGGCCGCAACCAACTGCTGCTGGCGCTGTCGCTCGTCGGCGTCGTGCTGGGCCTGCAACTGCTGTTGCGTCTCGAAGCTCGACACCTGCTGCGCATTTGGCGAAACCGGGCGCATCTGTAAGCTGCTCGCCGGGGCCGCCTTCTTGTTGCCACGCAGCAGGCTTGATACGTTGGCGATGCCGAGTATGGCAAGAATTGCCACCAGGGCAATCACCACGGGCATACCCTTACGCAGCGGCGGCTTTGCTTCCGGCTGCTCGGGAACGGTGGCGGGAGTATTCTGATTCGTTTCCGTCATGGCTATTTCGTGCCTCCCACGCGATGGAACTCAACTTTCTGCTTACCGATGGCGAGATACCCGTGCTCTAACTGCTTGGGTACGGTATAGAGCCCACCGTTGAAATCGAAGTTGATAAGAGAACCTTTCTTGTCTTTCAGTTCGTAAAGTGCTGGTGTTTCCTGGAAGACTCCTCGCAGATAGGTAAACTTGTCGTCCCGCCAGATTTGCTGGAGCCCGAGTTCCTTGGCCTTCTTCTCGTCCCACACGTAATCGAAGTGCAACGAACCTGGGTACTCGCTGCGGTATTGCTCCGCTTTGGTCTGCTCGGCCTTGAGTTCCGCGGCCTGAGCGGCCTTCGCGGTGGCAGCTTCCTGTTTTGCCTTATCCAGTTCTGCCGCAGGCACGAATACAGGAAGCTGCGCCAGACGGTCTTTGGCAGCCTGGTCGCCGGGATTGATGAAGACCTTGGAGTCGAAATGCGAATCGGGATCATTCGATACCTCGCGCAACTGGAGCGTGTACTCATTGCCGTGATCGGAGACGATGTGAATGTCGGTCAAAGCATTCGCAGTTCGCGGCTTCACGCTGATGAAGCGGCTGGCGACATGGCCGCCGTCGAAAACCCAATCGACGGTATCGCCGGCAAAGACATTGGCGACCTTTTCTTCGGCGGGCAGGACAATCAATGTCGATTGGAGCAAGCCCGCACGCACCTGCGGTGGCGTCTCTGCTTCGGTGACCATGACCGTGCGCGGCGCGCTGGGTTGGAGTGAGTGAGGATCGGTCGCGGCGTGAAGTTGGCCGGTGGCCAGCATCAGTCCGAGGCCGATGGAGACAGGAATTGGAGGTCTCATGGTGTTTGTGTCCTTTCTGCGGTGAGCTTTTGGTTACACGGTTTCGCCCTGGGCAAATCGTGCGATGCCCTCGGCGAGTCCGTACTTGGCAATGAGCTTGGCCCGGCGCACACGGTCCTTCGGCTTGGTCGAGAAAGCCGCGTAGCTGCGGCTATCAAGATTGAGCTTGATAACTTTCGTGAGTCCGTCGCGGCGCATGTACAGACCTTCGCGGTCCTGCAAACTCTCAAAGAGAGCAAGCTGCTGCTCGTTCATCTTGAAGAGTTCCGCATACCGTTTCCGGTTGAAGGTGGCGTCTTTCAGAAACAGAAACGACGTACAGGAGTTCACAATCGAATCGGCATTCGCACCGAGGTCCTCGGCAGACTGGCCTATCATGGTCACCCCGCCCAGATTCTTGCGCACGGTTTTGATCGAGGCGAGCGCGCCTTCGAGCAACTGGCGGTTCTTCATCGAAGAGAAAATCTCTTCAATGAGAATGTGTTTGGGGACGCCGAGATTGGCGGGGTTGTAAAGAACATCATTGATGCGGCGCAGAAGCCAGACCATGACCGGCTCGATCAGGTCGGCATACTGCTCGTTGTTCACGCCCTGGAAGTCGAAGCATTGCAGATGAGACAACGAGAGGCTGTCTTCTACATTGTCGAAAACTGCGTGATAGACACCGTTGCCAACCCACTTCGAGAGATACCGGTCGAGCTTCTTGGGCAGGAAGAGATTGGACAGACGGCGGTTTTCCGGGTCGAGCAGGTACATATCCCGCACGGCTTTGTGGATCACGTCGTCGTCTTCGGGCTCCAATTCCGCCCCACCATTCGCGAGCAGTAACTTGACGAAGCTATACAGGAATGTGATGTTGCTCTCGGTCGGTTCGAGCGCGAAGGGATTCACGCGCGGCCCATCTTTGCCGATGCGGTCCACGCGCCCGCCATAGAGTTCAACTACGCTTTCGTAGCTGCCGCCGATGTCGAAGATGTAGGTGAATCCGCCATACTTCTGCTCATGGGCAATGGCAATATTTCCGTTGACCGATTTACCGGTTCCTGTAGGCCCGAGGATCAGCATCACCCGCACGCCGTCTACATATACGTCCTGAAAGAACGGAGTCCGTGTGCGGGTCTCAAAGATGTTGAGATATTCGTCGTCGAGGTCTTCGGAGTGTGGATGACCGAGATGCGGCGCAAAGATAGAAGAAAGCCGCGCGTGATGGTCTTCAGCCAGCCACATCGGAAAGACGTTGAACTTCCGGTTGCCGGGAAACATCGCATAGAATGCCGAGAGATTGCCGAGCGTTTCTTCCATGACCTGCGCCCGCGCATCGACGAAGACGCGATGTACGGCGGGCACAAGGCCGCGCAGCTCATCCGCGCTGCGTGCTGCCACAAGGAAGTGGAGCGAGAATTCACCCTGCGCCTTTTTATCGAGTGAACGGATGACTTCACTAAGGTCATCAACCTGGGTATTGGCGGCGCGCGCACCAGCTCCCGTTTCGAGAGAAGCGAAATCGCGACCGCTCATCACCCGCGTCAATACGCCGACTTTGAAGAACGAGATGAACTTCTCCTGGGCGTCGATCTCGCCACGCGCCGCGGCCGTGGACTTCGGTCGCCACGTCGAGCACAACACGCTGTCGCAATCGAGCATCATCAGGCCCGAGAAGAGGCACGGCCTGGACGCTTCCGGCGTCGTCTTCAGCGAGAACATCTGGACATATCTGCGGCCGATAGTGAGGTGGTCGCTGTGCCACTCGACCGGGCTTTTCACGATCTGCCGGTCCACGCCGTCATCGGCGGACAAATTGTCTTTTGCTGCCCACTCCTCGAGATTGAACAGGTAGCTGAAGAACTGATAGACCGCGTTCTTTTCGAGTAGCTTCAATCCGAGTGAGCCGCCGAGGTGCCCTTCAAGCAGCGTGGCCGTCTTTTCGAGATCAACCAGCATCCGTGTGGTGTCGGCGGCGTGTTCCTTGGGCTTGCGCGCGAAGGTCGCCGTCTTGGGTGGTTCCAGCGTCAGGCACCAGCGAAGATCGATGCGGCGAAACCCCGCCGACTTTTCAAGGAATGCCAGTCGGTCATCCACAAAAACCTGAGTAACCGGGTTTGCGTAATGCGATTTTCTCGGTAGATCGAAGCCGGACATGACACGCGTGTACTGATAGAGGCACGATCCTTCGGGCAAGCCGCGGAGTGCGCCTTCAATCGACCGCATCTCGGCTTCAAGTTCCTGGTCGGTCAAGCCCTCTTCGTCAACTCCGGCGAGTGAAAACAGGCAGCCATAGCCGCCACCCTTGAGCGCGAAGATCCGCTCATTGACAAAGCGTGCAATCGGAACGATGCTGCACGCGGCTCCGGCCTTGGCGAACCAGGGCGTGTATTTCAATTGCTCAGTGTTTGCGCGGGTCATAGTAGGACCTCTGGCTCAGACTCAAGCCCCAAAGCTCGAACATCTTGGGATGTTTGCGAACGATCAGCCACGCGCTGACAGCGAGCGCGGGAAAGGCAATCATCGCCACCATGCGGAACCCAACGAGGAAAACCGTTACGCAGACGAATACGATCGCCATCCATGCTGTGAGGTCGAGGCCCAGTTTGGCCCTCGGTCGATTCAGCGCCTGGTTGATTGGTAACGGTTCTCCTCGCTTGGTCATGGCCGCCACCTACTGCATCGTCTGCCCGGTTAGCGAGCCAATCCAGCCGGCGCCCCATCCCAGCACACCTGCACCGAACAGCGCACCGAAGAGGCCCGGAATCGCATCCGCAAAGCGACCGCTCATCATCCGGATTCCGGCGAAGATCAGGCCGCCGAAACAGATGACCGCGCCCGCATAGATGGCGAATGTCTTGAAGGTTGTCATCAGCGTGGTCGCCCCGGAGAAGTCCATCGTCCCCTGGGCATGGGCCACACTCGTCAGAGAGAGCGCAAGAAGGGTGGGAGCCATCGCGCGGATGGCCGAGAGAAGAGAGGTTTTGAGAGTGTGATCCGTTTGCCGATTGGCGAACGAGACAGGCGGCCGATTGCGACTGGTATCGAATCGGAGGAGACGGCGGAATCGATTCACTTTGCACCTCCGCTGACCTGGCGTGTCAGCTATGGTGCAAAGCTAGGGCGGAACCGATGCTGCGTCCAATGATTTTTAGGAAGTCCGTTATGCGGTTTTTACATAACGGAGGCTTGCTGACGGCAGACTATGCCTACAATTCGTAGGCTCGGATGGTTTCCGGCGTCCCGATGCCACCTTTATATAAGGATGCTTCCACGGTCGGACGGACCGAGACATAGCAGGTGAAGTTGGTTCCATCTGTCAACTCGATCTGGACACTGGGTCCGTCACCTGCGTTTCGATGGATGCGGAGCAGTTGGATCGTTTTGCCCGCCATCTCCGGGCAGTCAATGTAGTCTTCTGGCATGAATTCGTCTCCCCCCAGCTTTAATCACTAGAATCGCATCCGGCTTATCCCGTTGTCAGATCAATTTTGATGAATTTTTCTCGGTTCCACAGGCCCGTTACCCAGAACCAGTGAAGCGGATAAGCCAAATCAGAACAATCTCTTTCCGAACAATATCACACTCATAATGTGTAGACTCATCGTGGTCGAGCTTCGAGCATGGGGATGTGGCCCCACGTTCCGTTAAGTCTCGATTTGGTACAAGGTTGCGGCAATTCCGCGAAGAACGGGGCTATTCCCAGGAAGAACTGGCCGAGCGGGCCGGGCTGCACCGGAATTACGTTGGCGGGGTTGAACGCGGAGAACGGAATGTAGCCCTGGAAAATATCGTCAAGCTGGCGAAGGCGCTCTCCGTCAAGCCGGGCGATCTATTTGTAGACTTTTCTGGAAAGTGATCTGTAGCGCAATTTCCTCTTACCCCCCAATCGTTCCATTGCTCTCTTGATTTTCATGATGTTATTTAGTTTCATATACATACATATAAAATTAACGTTTATTCTCAAATGAGAATCAAACCATACAGGAATTATTTCCTTTACAACTGCATTCCTAATTGAGAAACTATCGCTATGGTAGGCACGTCCACAATGGAGAACACAATCGCTGAGGCTCTGCGCAACCAGATCCCCGTGAGGGCGCTACCGGGGGTGTCGATCTCCAATGTCCAGGAACAACCTGAGCAGCCATTTGACATCAGCTTTGACCTTCTTTCTGGTCCAAATCAGATTCGTGTGCTGGGAGAAGTTAGGTCATCTTTCTCACCGCGCGTGCTCGAAGAAATCGGCCCTTGGATACGAAGGCTCAAGTCGTTGCGCACGGATGTCGCTGTTGCAGTGATTGCGCCGCAGTTATCGTCACAGGCACAGACGTTCTGCATTGAAAATGGAATCGATTTTCTGGATTTGTCCGGGAATGTCTTTATCAATGTTCCTGGCAAGTTCACGCTGCAGCGGAACGGTATGCGCGCGAACGGCGAATTCGCAGTACCCTCTCAAAGCGCGCGTACCGTCAACGTCTTCTCTGGACGTTTCTCCCGTGTACTGCGAGTCCTCCTGCAGCAACCTCGACCATGGAGCATCAGTGAAATTGCAAGGGAGCTTGAAAAAGAGAGCACGCAGTTCCGGGAACGATTTCCGGGTACGGAAGTCGATTTCACAATCAGTCAAGGATCTGTATCCAAGGCAATCACGGGTCTCGAAGAACAACTCGGAGTTCGCCGGCGAGGAACTGCCATAGTCGTACCCGAACCAGCCCGCCTTCTTCAGATGTGGGCAGATAAGTATAAGGAACGATACCGCTGGCGGTTGCGCAGTTCATTTCAAACCAGCAACCCTTTTGGCAGTGACTTGACGAAGATCGCAGACGGAATCAGCCCTCTGCTTCAGGGAGTATATGCGTTCACCGGAGCGATTGCGGCCACTAAGGATGCTCCGTTTATTGATGTCGATATTGTGGATGTCTTCGCGGCCAGCGATACTGCGGACGCGAGGGGTCTACGTGATCTGAAATCGCAGGCGAGCAGCGGTTCCCCCATAAGGGTGATCACGCCCTATGATGCAGGTGTGTTCATGTATTCGAACCTGCTCGGAAGGGCGTTGGTTGTCTCGCCGGTGCAAGCCTATTTGGACCTGTACGCCCGCGGAGGGCGTGATCTGAAGCAGGCGGAATACCTGCTCGATAATGTTATTCAGCGGCAATGGAGAAACGTGTGATCCCGGAACCTCAGAAAACATATCTGTTGGAGCTGCTGCATGCGCTGGGGCCAGCATCTGGCGATTTCGTGGTTGCCGGCGCACAGGCGATGAAATTCATGGTGGAGCGAGCACGCGCAACCAAGGACATCGATTTTGTCCTGGATGTGGTGAAACTTCGTGGCGAGCCACTGCAACTTAGTCCCCGATTACAACAACTGGGCTATCAGGTCGTCAAAGGTTCTCGCAATTTCCAGTTTGAGAAGCCGATTCCGAATAGCCGAGAGACGATACGAATTGAGTTTATGGCGCCTGACGAATTCAAGCGCCAGAAGGATTTTCGCGTCGAAATACAAAATGGCGTTCACGCTCGCGCATGCACAGGCGGAGCGATTGCCATCGCAGAATCACAATTGCATCAACTCGCGGGCAGGCTGCCAGACGGCTCAGAATTCACGGCGGCGCTCCGAGTGACTAAGCCACATGCGCTGGTCATGCTGAAACTCTTGGCGCTGGATGACCGATATCGCAACATCCGGGGTCCGGTAGAAGCACGGCATGATCGAGAAGAGGCACAAACCCATGCAGCAGACATCGTGGCGATCATCTCGGCTCAGATGGACCTTGCTGTGTTCAGAAAAGCGTTCCAGCACCAGTTCAATCTCGATCCCGACCTCGGCAAACGGGTATTGGGAATTCTCAGCGAGTATTTTCGAGAGAATGTCTCCCCCGGGTTGTTGGTGTACGAAGAATTCCTTGTGGCGGACAGGCCGTCTGATCGTGACACTCGGCAAGAAGTGGCGGACGAACTGGAACAAGCACACGGGCTGATGAAAAGTTTATTGATCGAATAGACGGCCGCGGGTGAGGACACAGCCGTTTGCGGCTCATTCATAGCCACTGCACGCTAACAGCGACGATGTTATCGTGTGTTTTGACCGTTATTGTCGAGCGACATGGCGCTGACAGGCGATTTGTTCCCAGAAGGTTCGCAGTGGAGTAGATCACGACAGATTTAAGTCGTTATTTAACAGTGATATACATACATGACCGCGAAAATATGTCTGCTAAGCCGTGAAGATGCAGTTAAATAGAAGTGATGAATCCACGTCCTAGACGCAGGTCTCCACATCGCCCGAAGACAATTTCGGCTCAGGGAATCACTGGCCAGCGCGGGATCAACCTCATCGAGAACATTCTGCTCGAAATGGGTTCACGGTGGACTGCGAGCGGTCCAAACGAGGTGGGGATCGATGGGTATATCGAACTCTTTGACCCTTCTTCGCGCGAATCACTGGGTCTTACGCTGGCAGTACAGAGCAAGGTTGTCTCCGCAATCGGAGAAGCCGACACCACCTTCGAGTACAGATGTGATGTGAGCGACCTGGAGTATTGGCTCCGAGGCAACACCCCCGTCATTCTCATTGTGTCCAATCCTACGGCGGGGGAGGCGTACTGGGTATGGATTCAGAGGTACTTCAAAGATTGGACACCATCTGCCTCAACCCGCATCACCTTTGTTAAGTCGCAAAATCGCTTTGATACAAACTCCCTGAAGCAACTTGCTGAGATCGCGGCACCACGGAAAGGACTTTACCTTGCACCAACGCGCCGCCAGGAGATTCTCTGGAGCAACTTGCTCACGGTCGAGACCTTCGCACCTCGGGTTTTTATCGGGGTTACCGAATGCCGTGCTCCCCGGGATGTTTGGGCCATCCTTAACAAATCAAAACATGAACCAGATTCTGGATGGGTCCTGTGGGAGAAAAAGATCATTAGCTTCGATGACCTGACGACCGGTCCGTGGCCTGCCATCTGCGACCGGGGGACGGTCGAGAGTTTTGAAACGCCGGAGTGGTCCCAATCTTTAGACCCGCAGCAACAGCGTTTGTTCGTACAGCTTTTGAATCAGACACTCAAAGCGCAGTTGAATTTTCGAGCTCGGTATTGGCCCAACGAGGACTGTTTCGCTATTGGCGGCAAACCACGCAAGCTCCCTTACCTGTCGCTCAAACGCAACAGTCAGTTGAGTGTCGTGTCCGCTTATTCCTCGAAAGCGAAGGATGGACGGGTCTTCTCCTATCTGAGGCATCTGGCCTTTCGGGGACAATTTCGCCGATTCGATGACAAGTGGTACCTGGAGATTACGCCGACCTATCGGTTCACCTGCGACGGCCTGACGCTAGATCGTTTCCACGAGAGCCGCCTAAAACGGATCAAAGAAATCGAAGGAAATCGCGCGGTACTGAGTGTCGTTTTGTATTGGGCGCATTTCCTGCGGCCACAGAACGCGTTGTTCATGAAAACGCCGCTTCAATTTGGTGAGTTGCTCAGTATTTCGTTGGATGTCGGCGTGGATGACAAGTCTTGGCTTAAAAATGACCCGGACTTTGTGAAAGACGAGGACCCGACTTTGGAAGGACTGTTCTCCATGGAGCCGACGGAGGACACTGACGAATGAAGCCTCTATTTCTTCATGAGCCCGAACTTGAGTTTGGCAACGGTGGCACCCATGTCGACGTTCGATACGGCCTGTTGGGGTATGGTCCCCTGGACGTCGGAGAACCTACCTCCCCTTCCAAGTTGAAGGTTGGTCTGGTAGGCACACAGGAAACCATCGATGAAATTCAGCGATGGTTTGAGCGTTGCAAGGATGGTGTCGCCGCCAAGCAGAGTAGGCTGGGGAACTTGTTCCCTCTGTTCCCTGGGTTTTCCGAAGAGTCTAAGTTCCGGGCCTCCCTGGTCTTTCATGATCGATGGTCATCACCCATCCGGCAACGGGAAATCGATACGATTCTGCAGCACAGCCATGGCGAACAGATGGTTCGTGAGTTTGTATCGCTCTTCATCGATCATGCAGCAAGCCTTACAGAGGGTGGTGGCCCGCAGGTATTGGTGTGCGTACCTCCGAAGGACCTTTTGGCCGCTGTTGACGGCACCACGGAAGGAAAGTCTGACGCGCAAGAGCAGGAACTTGACGAAGGCTCAGATCTGCCCGGCCATGAGCGAGAGATCGGTCCTGCCTTTCACGACTTACTTAAGGCTGAGGGCATGCGTCTTGGTATTCCGATCCAGATGGTTCGTCCGTATACTTACGGGGGACAGGCTAAACGTGGAGGGCCGAGAAGCCGTAGAAACTCGCTGCCGGTCCAGGACGAGGCTACGCGGGCATGGAATATCCACACCGCTCTTTATTACAAAGCCGGCGGAGTGCCATGGCGCCTATTGCGCAGCGCCAGCGACTTGGCCTCCTGTTTCGTCGGTGTTAGTTTCTATCGCACACTGGAGGGAGACCGTCTTCTGACGAGTGTCGCTCAGGTCTTCAACGAGCGGGGCGAAGGAGTGATCGTCAAAGGAGCACAAGCCCAGATCAGCAAAGATGACAGGCAACCGCATCTGTCGAAGGACGATGCAAAGATTCTTCTTATGAATGCGATTCAGGTTTACAGGCGGGAACACCGAACGAGTCCCGCGCGGCTCGTAGTCCACAAGACCTCGAAGCTGACTGCAGGCGAAGTGGAAGGATTTGAGGCAGCAGCCGCAGAGCACGATATCGATGTCGTCGAATTGTTGAACATGCGGCGCTCTTTGACAAGGCTCTTTCGAGCGGGAACCTATCCGCCCCTCCGCGGGACTTTCCTTAATCTCCAACCGTCGACGGGACTTCTCTATCTTCGCGGCAGCGTGCAATTCTTTGAAACCTATCCCGGCATGTATGTACCACGACCGCTCGAATTCTCCGTCACGCGGTCCGAGACTCCACTGGATCAACTGGCAAAAGAGATGCTCTCACTTTCGAAACTGAATTGGAACAACACCCAGTTCGATGGAGGTGAGCCCATCACTCTGCGCGCAGCTCGTCGTGTCGGTGACATCCTCAAATGCGTGGCGGACGGAGGCGTGGTTCAACCCAGCTACAGGTTCTATATCTGATCTTTGCAGAACAGCATCACTGGTAGCATCTTGCACAGATGCTTTTCGAAGGGCAATTCAGCAGATGAACTGACCACATCTGTCTGATAAAAAACCGGACGCAGTCGGTATCCAGGCGAGGTAGCGATGTGACAATTCCTCTACGCTATTGCAGACGTGGAGAGTGGTTGCCACATTGGGTGGACAGACGAAGTTTTCAGTGCATATTTGTCCCCAATGAGAGATTGGGCCGGTCCCACACAGCCAGCCCTTTGACCCGTCGTTGAAAAGTTTGTCGCATTTTTGTCGCAAATACCGCCCAGAGGGCCGTTTTTGCCGGTTATGCCGGTTCGTAAGTGCTGTGCCGTCTGCAATTTGCGGTTTGAATTACATCATGGCATGGAAGAGGTCGTCGGTTCGATCCCGACCAGGTCCACCAAATCATCTCAATAATTTAGCGGATTTGTCGGCTTCCCAACTTCCCCCTCCAACCCAAGGTTCAACCCAAGGTTTTCTACGCCACAGCGGACGTGACATTGATGGCATCAAGGAACTTGCCCTGTGCCGCCATCTGCGCCGCGTTGACTCGATGCGTATAAATTGCGGTTGTTGTTGGCTTTGCCTGCCGCAACATGCTCTGGATGATCGACAGGCTGATTTCGTTGGCGGCAAGAAATGTAGCCAGTGAGTGGCGCAGATTGTGCCACCCAAAACGGCCGCGGTACCTGGCAGAAATAGCCCCCGCCTTAACCGCAGCCGGCCGAAGATAATCCTGTCCTGCTACTCCCGCTGATCGCGGAGTCTTCCCTTTTGTCTTGTTCGACGCGAAGACCCAATCCGAGTCGCGATGGTAGAGAGACTCCCTGCGCCAGGCCTTCAGTGCCTGGCTGAGAGCCGGGTGCATTGCCACTTGCGTCATGCTGCCTTCATTCTTGCCGGCAGTCTCCTTGCCCTTCGACCATCCCCTGCGAATGTTGATTTGCCCTTTCTGCCAGTCGATGTCCTGCCATTTCAATCCGAAGGCCTCTTCGGGTCTCAAGGCAGTTGCGGCGTGCAGCAAAGCAAGCGTCCATTCGAGGCGGATGCCCGATACGACAGGCCACGCTCCTGCAACTCCTTTACCAGATAGGCCCGACCCAGATTTCGCGGCTTGCGATTCATCAACACTTATCCGTTCTTCCTGTTTCCACCTTCTCCATTGAACACAAGCGCAGGCTGTGCCGGGAATCACACTGCGATCTAGACCACACGCTTACCTTCCATCGTTGAGAGCTGCCGAAGGCTGAATATCCCGATCCGCCAATATCTGGCCGACATCCTGCCCGGACTTGCCGAGCACTTAATTCAGTCCATGGCAGAACTTACCCTACCGCCTACGCTGCGAAAATCGTCAGGTAGCCTATCCCCGGCTGCCAGGATCCGTCAACCATGGGGTTGGTCGAATGGAAACGATAAACCTGCTCTCTCGGGAGAATAGACTACGGAGGGAAAAAATTGCGTAAGTATATGAATAATAATCACCTATTGGGAGATGTAGAAAAGAAGGAGAAATGACGCAGTGTGAATTGACCATCCTTGCGGGAAAGGGCGATAGTCCCTCAGTTTTGGAAATAGCGGCGAAGGAGGCAGATCGCCCCTTCACAGAACACGGCGGAAGAGAAGGATCGGATCCTTATCCAAGCCGCCGGAACGCCATTTCGAGAACGCTCAGGAATCGCAAACTCAGGAGGACCATCGATGCAATACAAAAGGTACGGCGGTTTGAAGACCATTTCTTCAGCCTGCATGCTCTTGCTCGGCATTATTATTTCGATAGGGTTGGCACCCGTCAGAGTATCGGCGCAAACCGATACCGGAGCAATCGCGGGAACGGTAACCGACACCACCGGCGCGGTGCTTCCCGCGGCGAAGATTTCCGCTACTAACACGGAAAATGGACTGGTGCTCAACGCCGTATCCAACAGCGTAGGCGAATACAGGATTTTGGCCGTGCCGCGTGGCAACTATAAAGTCCAGGCCGTGGCCACGGGGTTCCAGACGCAATCCGCCACGGTGACGATCACCATTACAACCACCCAGAACCTGGTCTTCCAACTGTCGCCCAGCGGAGGGTCGACGACCGTTGAAATCACCGGCGCTGAGGCGCTGATCAATACCTCCGACGCGGTTATTGGCGCGACGATTCAGGGCGCTCAGGTCTCGGAACTGCCGCTGAATGGCCGCAATTTCAGCCAGTTGGCCCTGCTTACCCCCGGAGTGACCCGTGGTGCCTATGGCGACAACGCCAGCGGCGTCGGCAACAATACCGAAACATTGCGTAACAACGAAAGTGGCGGCGCCGCAATCTCTGTTAACGGTCTTCGTCCCCAGGCGAACAACTTCATCCTCGATGGCATCGACAACAACGATGGCTTGGTGGGCACGATTTTGTTCTTCCCCAATATTGATGCGACGCAGGAATTCAAAGTGAACACCAACGTGGCCCCGGCCGAGTTTGGCCGCGCGGGCGGCGCCACCGTCGTCAGTTCCATCAAGTCAGGCAGCAATACGTATCACGGCTCGGCCTTCTGGTTCTACCGCGATAGTGCCTATGACGCCAACCCCAATTATCGCTTCCAGGATGCCCCGGAAACACCCAACGCAGGCTTCCTGCGCAACCAGCCGGGCTTCTCGGCGAGCGGACCGATTGTCAAGAATCACCTGTTCATCTTCGGAGATTACGCGGCGCTGCGCGAGAAACTTCCGTCGGCTTCGCACTATCTGACCGTTCCCACGACGCTGATGCGCACGGGCGATTTCTCGGAACTTCTAAACGAGAATATGTCCGGCCAACCGACACCGCAGTACGAGACCCAGTATCCGCGCTGTGATCCCAATTCCGGTGCGATCAGCCCGGGCCTCATCTACGATCCCACCACCTGTCAGCCGTTCAGTAACAATAAGATTCCGACAGCCCGTCTCAATCCGGCCGCGGTCAATTATCTCAATGCGTTCCCGACGCCTACCCGCACGGATCGCTATCTCAACAATTACCTCGACAACCAGACGGCAAACAACAAATACAACACCTTCGACGTCAAGATGGACTGGAACCCCACCTCCAACGATATGGCGTTTTTCCGCATGAGCTACGACAATTCGGTCAACACCAAGACCTCGGAGTTCGCCAATCTTCCGGCAGGCTTTGGAACCGGCACCAATCCCACACATGCGCGCGGCTATGACCTGGGCTACACGCACGTCTTTTCTCCCAGTCTGGTGAATGAGGCGCGTATCGGCTATAACCGCGACAACTACGGTTACATGCCGCCGATGTACGGCGTTAATGTGTCGAAGGATCTCGGCATCGTGAACGCCAACATCAATGCGGAAACCACCGGCGGTGCGCTGATTGGCGGATGGAAAGGCAACCTCGAATACACCGGCGACTATGGCCTGTATATGGTTCCTCAAAACACCTATGAGGTGACCGATTCGATGAACTACGTGCGCGGCAACCATACCTTGAAATTCGGCGGAACCTTCCTGCGCCGTCAGGTGTCTTTCTTCAATCCGCAAGAAGGCAAAGGCTACTTCTGGATCGACTCGGGACAGGTCGACTTCACCGGCTACGAGGTTTCCGAACTGCTGGCTGGCGGTATGGATACTTACCAGATCGGTTCACAGGCAGGATTCTTTTCCAATATCGGCCAGGAAGATGGCGTTTTCGCGCAGGACGATTGGCGCGTGAATCACCGTTTGACCCTGAATTTAGGGATGCGTTGGGATTTCCTCTCCCGTCCCTACGAAGCGCATAACCAGCAGGCGGCTTTTGATATCAATACTGACACGGTCATGCTTGCTGGGAAGAACGGAATCTCCGCGAGCATCATCAACCAGGCCTATCACGACTTCGGTCCGCGCGTAGGCTTTGCCTATGATCTGACCGGCAACGGCAAGACGGTAGTCCGCGGCGGCTACGGCATCTTCTACTACCCCGATTATGGCGGCATCAACAACCAGCTCGGCGAGCAGGCGCCCTTTGGCGGCAGCAGCAGCTACATGGCCAGCGACGGATACTGCATCACCTTCACCGGCCAGCTCAACCAGGCCACGACCAACGCCGGCAACAATTACAACTGCTCGAACTACACCAGCCCCACCGCGGTGACCACGGCGCTTCCGGCACGCGGCTACACCAACTTCAACCCCGTAAACCCGCCCACCGGCACCAGCATGATTGCTGTCGACCGGCACAATCAGACCAGCATGATTCATGAGTGGAACCTTCAGGTGGAGCGCGCGCTTGGCTCCAACAACGTTTTGAATGTCGCCTGGGTGGGAACCAGAGGCGAGCACCTGTCCACTTACTACCCGTACAATATGAACCATTTTGGGACCGGAATCCCGAACCTGCCCAGCCTGGGCGGCATCAATCTCAACGCCTATAACGGCATCTCCAACTATGAGGGTATGCAGGTTCACTTCGAGCACCGAAGCACCAACGGTCTGACCGGAACCGTCTCCTACGCCTGGTCGCATACGCTGGATGACTCGCCAGGCGCCTTCCAAGGCCAGACCGCGGCCCTCTATTACAACCCGGCGGCCGGCTATGGCAACTCCAGCCAAGATCAGCGCCAGGTCTTCAGCTCGTCGATTGTCTATCTGCTGCCCTTTGGCCACGGCCAGCGCTTTGCCAACAAGATGCCGACCGCCCTGGATTATCTGATCGGCGGATGGCAGTCCAGCCTTATCGCCATGGTTCAGACAGGCACACCGATCGATCTTTCAACCGGACACTTCCAGCCTGGAAACCGTCCCAATCTGATCAAACCCATTAGTTATCCCAAGAGCATCTCCGGATATTGGTTCGATCCGACTTCGTTTGCCGATCCTGTTTCAGTGCCCGGATACAACAGCACACCGACCTATCTGGACCTTGGCACGCTGGGCCGCAATCAGGTTTTCGGGCCTGGGTACCGCCGGGTTGATCTCAGTGTGCAGAAGAACCTGCGGGTGAAAGAAAAGTACACGCTGGAGCTGCATGCCGATGCCTTCAACGCTCTTAACTCCGCGGAATTCACCAATCCGAATTCCGGCATGTTCGGTGGCAACTTCGGCCAGATAGAAGGGACGCAGGGCAACAGCAACCGCCAGATCCAGGGGGCGGCTCGTTTCGTCTTCTAGCGGGTTTCTCCTGTGGCATGCAGTGCTGGGTGCCCCATCCTTGCGAGGTTCCTGTTTTCGCGCAGGGGTGGGGTAGTCCAATGCGACTTCAGTACTGAAAACCGCACGGGTTTTTTCGTTGGCCAATGACAAATTGCAACAGTTGTATGAGGAGATAAACCACAATGAAACGTCGCAAGATGCTAACTGGGGCGCTGATCGCTCTGGGTGCAATCATCTCCATCCTGATTTTGTCGCCGCGCGCGGAGGCAGCTTCCGCTAACCCCAATTTGAATCCCCCTTACACTTCGGTGCAGCTCTTCCGATGGAGCTATAACGATATCGCTACGGAGTGTACGCAATGGCTCGGGCCGCAGGGCTATGGTGGCGTACAGATATCGCCACCGGAGGCTTCCCTCAGCAACGTTGGCGTATCGCCGGTCTGGTGGAATATGTACCAGCCGGTCAATTACACCAGTTTGACCAGTGACATGGGCACCGCCGCAGAGTTACAGGCGATGATCAATGCCTGTCATGCTGCCGGAGTGCGTGTGTACGCCGACGTCGTGACCAATCAGATGGCCGGCGGTTCAGGGACCGCACCGAATGGTGCAACCGACGGCACCTCCTCTTGGAACAGTAAAACGCAGGTCTACCCGGATTTCATCTCGACCGATTTTCATACGCCGGGGTGCGCGATTACTTCAAACGACTACAATGGGCAAACCACTCTGGCCACCGCCAGCGATTCGAACGCGGCTGCGGCCTCTGTTCTGCCCGATTTCGCGACCGATTACCCTGGTGGAATCAGCCAGTACGACACACAGAACTGCTGGCTTGAAGGAATGCCGGACGTAGCCACCGAGAATCCCACTACTCAGGCCAAGATTGAAGCCTATTTGGAATTGCTGCTGGGCATGGGAATCGACGGCTTCCGCATCGATGCCGCCAAACACCAGCAGGAATTTGCGATGGCGCAAATCTTTGCTGCTGTGAATAAAGTGCAGCCGCTGACGAATGAAGGCGAGACAGCGTGGGTTACCCAAGAGGTGGTTGTTGACGGAGAATCGAATCCGCGTTCGCAATTCGCCGCCAATGGCACTATCCAGGAGTTCCAATTCTCCACTCTGATGATGCAGGCGCTGCGCGGCGAATATGGCGCGTCGCTGGCGGCCATCCCGGCCGACATGGGTACGCCCGGCAAATGGGGCGGCACTTGGAGTTTTGACGATTCGGCCATTGTACAGACTTTAGTCGACGATTGGGACACCGAGCGCAACAACGGTAATTCACTCAACGCCAGCGACTTTGTCACGGGCGACCCCAATGACGCCACCACCTCCTATCGCTACGACCTTGCCAACATCTTTATGCTGGCTTCGCCGTATGGAGTGATGGCACAGGTGCAATCCGGTTATCGCTTCACCGACGAGAATGCAGCGCCGTTCGGCTGCTTCATTCCCGTTGGCACCAGCGCCACCGACTGCACCAGCGCTTTCGTCAATGGCGTTGCACAGGTGCCAACTTCGCGCACCACGCCGACCAATGGCTGGGACTTCATTCACCGCTGGACGGATATTTCCAACATGGTCAACTTCAATATAGCGGTGCATGGCACAAGCATGAACACCTGGACGGTCGGCACCAACAACCAGATTGCGTTCAGCCGCGCCCCCGCCAGTTCCATTAACAGCAACGGGACCGTCACTGCCGGCGCAGCACTGGGCTTCGTGGCGCTGAACAACGACAGCTCCGAGTGGAACACGACGTTCGCGACCGGACTGCCTGTGGGAACTTATTGCAACATTCTCAACGGTGCCCTGTCTGGGGGCTCTTGCACGGCAGATGTCGTCGTCGTCGACGCCAGTGGTAACGCCAACGTCTCCGTGCCCGCCAATGGCAATCCCGCCAATGGCGATTCAGTGGTTCCGGCAATCGCGATCTACGTCGGACAAACCGAGGCCAGCCCGTCGGTGGCTCCGGCAGAGCCCGCCAACCTGAGCGCAACGCCCACCTCCAGCACTTCAATCAACCTCACCTGGACCGCCAGCAGCCAGGCCACAAACTACACGGTGTACCGTTCGACTTCTTCGACCGGGACCTTCAGCTCTATCGGCACCACGAGCAGCATCATCTTTTCCGATAGCAGCCTCAGTCCCAGTACCACCTATTACTACTATGTGATGGCCGGCAACAGCGCAGGAACTTCGGTGGCGTCTTCCACGGTATCGGCGACCACCGCGGCGACTCCTCCCCCGGCAGCGCCCACCAGCCTGAGTGCAACGACCGCTTCAAGCACGGGCATCAACCTCACCTGGACCGCCAGCACCGGGGCCACAACGTACACGGTGTACCGCTCCACCTCTGCAACCGGAACCTTCACTTCCATCGGAACATCAAGCAGCGCCAGCTATGCCGATAGCGGCCTCACTGCCAGCACCACTTATTATTACGATGTGACGGCCGGAAACACCGCGGGCACTTCGGCGGCGTCTTCCATAGCTTCGGCGACCACCGCAGCCGCCTCGGCGTTTACCGCCATCTACCCAACGATGGATCTGCGCGGCTCGATGAACAGCTGGGGCACTTCCTCAATGACGCTGGTCGGAAACGATACCTGGCAGGTATTGGTGACGCTGACCCCAAATACCACCTACGCGTACAAGTACGATGCTTTTGGGGACTGGTCCAATGCTTCGAGCTGGGGCGCAAGTGGCACAAATGGAGTGGCGGCATTGAGCCCGGTGGCCTCCGGCAACATCAATTTCACCTCCGGTGCTGCCACCGCCTATAACTTCACCTTCAACGACGTCACCTTGGCCTACTCGGTAACTGCGGCGGCCAACACTTTGCCGACGTTTACCATTTCCGGTGCTTCCTCCGGTCTAACGCCAACGTTGATTGTTACCTCCGCAAACAGCGCAACAGCCACCATCTCAATCACTCCGGTAAATGGATTCGATTCGGCGGTTACATTCGCGTGCGTGGGGCTTCCAGCCGATGTGTCGTGCAGCTTCAACCCGGCAAGCGTCACGCCGAAGACGACTGCACCGGTAACAACAACCATGACCCTTAGCAAAACGACTGTCGCATCGGTGCTCAACAGCAACAGGCCGCTGTATCCGGCGTCGATACTGTCTGCCCTTCTCTGCTGCATTGGATTGAGAAGGCGGAAATTGCTGCAACGGCTGATGATGCTCCTGGTATGCATACTGGCCATGGCCACGCTAAACGGGTGCGCACCGTCAAAAATCAATCAAAATTCTACAATGATTGGAGTAACTGCAACTTCCGGCTCCATTCAACAGACTATGGTGTTTTCACTCATTGTGGAATGATCGTGTAAATCAGGTACGGCAACGGGCCGTTTTCCGGACACTTCCACGTGTCGGAAAACGGCCCGTTGTTGTCTCTGCATCTGCAGCTTTATCGTAAACGTGTGGTCTGCCCCTGCCTCCAGTCAACAGGGGCAGACCACACGCTTACAAAAAGTCTTCATCTTGCCCCAAAACTCGGACTCTATGGGCAAAGCCGCCCTGCCCCCTTTTTTAGTTTTCCCAGGCTTCTAACCAGAGGTGTGCGACCGAAGCCATCCAAGATCGGCTGAGACCTAGAGCGTTAGCGAGCAAGCAGACATGCTCCCAAGTGTCCGGAACCCGACCGGCTTCGATCTCCTCCCATTCGGGAACCGTCAATCCGGCCAATGGTGCGATCTCCTCAAGGGGGCGGCCGTCCGCTACACGGGACTTCCAGATGAGCTCGCCAAAGAGTTGGCCGGATACTTTTCGGGGCAAGAATGCGCCGCGTGAAACGCTGAAGGATGATGGATACAAATCGCTCATATGTGCGTTGCTCCTGTAAGGCAGCCTGGATTTCAGGCCTGCCCGAATTACGTGCTGCTATGAGTGTTCGCTCATCGCGGCCGGGGATGTCCCGGCCATAGTTGAAAGTTGAGCGGCGGTTCAGTCTGATTCCGTAGAATCGGGTTGCCAAACCTTGAAGGGAGAACCGCCGTGAAGAAAACGCACCATACGATACGCAAGCAAGGGCAAGTCAACGAGCAGGAGCTGACCACGTTTCTCACCAAGAACGGGCAGGGGTTGCTGCCCATGGTGGACCTGATCGAGCAGAGCCGGATGGCCTGTGATCAACTCATCGATGTCACCGGACGAGCCGTTCTGCAGGCAGTTTTACAGTTATCCGCCGCGCAGGTGGCGGGAGGTCCACCGCAGCAGGGCAAACGCCGCTCGGAAAGTGTGGTTTTCTATGGCCGGCAAGCGGCCAGGTGATGCTCAGCGACCGTAAACTGCAGGTGGAATGGCCATGGCTGCGCAGCAAGGGCCATGGCCGTAGCCGGGAAGTCGAGATCCCCGCCTACACCGCCATGCAGGACCAGTCGCCGTTGGGCTAGCGCATGCTGGACACACTGTTGCGCGGCGTCTCCACGCGCAACTATAAGGACGTGATTCCGCGGATGGCCGAGACGGTTGGGGTGTCCAAGTCCAGCGTGAGCCGGCAGGCGACCGAAGCCTCGGAGGCGGAGTTGGAAGCGCTGCTCAGCCGCCGCTTCGATGACTTGAAGCTGCTCATCGTCTATATCGATGGGATCGTCTTCGGCGAGCACACCATGATCGGCGCGGTGGGTGTGGATACGGAGGGGCGCAAGCATGTGCTGGGCATCCGCGAGGGAGCCACGGAGAACGCCACCGTGGTCATGGAGTTGTTCGAAGACATCGTGGCGCGGGGCGTCGATGCGAAGCAGAAACGCTTGTTCGTCATCGATGGCTCGAAGGCTCTAAGAGCCGCGATCAACGCCGTCTTCGGCGCTGATCAGCCCGTCCAGCGCTGCCGTGCGCACAAGCTGCGCAACGTGCTCGATCACCTTCCCGAAGAGCAGAAGGAGCAGGTGAAGAGCCTGCTGCGGGCGGCCTGGAAGATGGAAGCCAGGGCCGGTATGGCGCGCATCTGCAAGCTGGCCGAGTGGCTGGAGCGGGAATATCCTTCGGCTGCAGCCAGTTTGCTGGAGGGGCTGGAGGAATGCTTCACTATCAACCGGCTGGACGTGCCGCCCTCGCTGCAGCGCTGCCTGGCGACGACCAACATCATCGAGAGTCCACATGCCGGAGTGCGCATCCGAACCCGTCGTGTTACGAACTGGCAAAATGGCTCGATGGTCCGCCGCTGGCTGGCCTCAGCTTTCCTGCGAACGGAAAAGAACTTCCGCAGGATTATGGGCTATCGCGAACTCTGGACGCTGGAGGCGATTCTGAGCGAATCGCAGTTCGCCACTCAATAGGCAGTGGCGTAGTAACATGGACCCAACCGCCGCCAGCAACTTTCAACTGTGCGCGGGACATCCCCTCGCGGCCTCCAGCCAAAGCCATCTGTTGCCACGCGTTTTATATGACAGCTTCTCGTTTGATTCATCGATGAAGGGACGAAGCCACAAGGAAAACGAGTGGGGATCGCGATGCTCAAAGAGGGGGCTTATGTAAGGGCGAAGGGAGATGGTCTGAGGGTCAAGAGTTTTCGCCATTGAGCTCAAACCCAAGCTTCAACCCAAGAGTGTTTGGCCCTTCACGTCTTTTCAGGTACTTGCAGGTGTTTGGCAGTTCCGGAACCTGCTGTAAGTTGTTGATTTCATTACCGTGGCCGCTATGGCATGGAAGAGGTCGTCGGTTCGATCCCGACCAGGTCCACCAATTAAATCAATCATTTAGAAGCTCCTCCCTTCCACGACTTTGTCGCATCCTTGTCGCAAATTCCAGAACCACTCCACGAACCGGCTTTTGTGTCGCCGCTGTTTCCCTGGCGGAAGCGGTCACAGCAGCGCTCTGCTTTCGGTCTGCATGGTTGGGCCAGGCCGTCGCAGACTGCCGCGGACCTGATCCCCATGTGCCGGTGTTGCTCAGTTCGTCATAAATCGAGTTCACCGTCGCCACGCGGACGCTTTTGGTCAACCTGATTAAGCCATAGACTTCTTGCTCCAGCAGCTTGAAGCGGGCAAGAGCGAAACACTAACCGCGTATCTGGCCGCAATGGCCCGGTTCCATTCGTATTCCTTCGGGAACATTTTGCAGATCGCCAGACAACGCCCAACGGCCACGCGCGTAGCCAGGTTCCACGCATGGAAGGAGATGGGCCGGTTTGTGAAACGCGGCGAGAAGGGCATCCAGATTCTCGCTCCGATGGTTGGACAGCGGCGCAGAGAGGAAGCCATCGCCAATGCAACCGGCCTGCGCGTTCTTTCCGCCATTAGTAATGCTGTCCCGGTGTGGTTGATAAAACGCGATCTGTTGTTTGTTGCCGAACGCATGGTCAACCTGCGGGAAGAGAACCGCACCGCAATCCTCGCAAGACAGCACGGCATCAAGAAGGCCAAGGAGAACGACCCATCGGTAAGCTGTTCACGTGCTTTCTTCGCCGCGCCGTAGTCGAAGCCGTCGTCTTGCTTACGGCCTCGCGCGGCAATGCCTCTCAGGCATTGCGCGATGCCGCCACAGCCTGCAAGGTCGATACCGATGCGATTGCCACCGCAGTCAAGCAGGAGTTCGCAGCGAAGGAGAAGGCCAAGCCGGCAACGAAACCAGCGCCGAAAGCACCCGTCAAGGTACAGCCGAAGACCGCGAAAAAAGCGGCAGCGGCGTAACCATCAATCCGATCAGAACACTCTGCGGAGCCAACAACATCGGCTCCGCATTTTTATGCTTGCCTGCCCGCCCTCATGCGAGGCTCCTGCTCATCCGCGGGAGCGGCGTGTTTGGCACCCGACAGGCAGCGCCGCCGAAGATCGCCGGCTGAAATGATGCGCTATTTGAGGGCTGCGCTATCCTGAAACTCATTCGGGGGGTACACCGGTGCCATCTCCGCGAAGATTAAACACAAATCCGTTCCACAAAACCGGGGGACTGCTTGAAGGAAATCGCGCCAATGCCAGTGACCAAGGGGCTGCCGAGAACAGAGAGGGACTCCGCAGCGGCATCCTTCAAGTTGGCCGAGTTGGAGCTAAGCATGTCCATCTCAGTGGATTAATCATTCCTTATCCTTGAGCAGCGAGCACGGACCCCCAAGCCATCGCGCTCAGCAAAGAGTCGATTGTTCTAGAATCGGAGACGATGGCCTGACTAGCCAGTTTTTGTTCGACCGGAGTGACGCCGTGTCCAAGATTACTGCCATTTCCCTTCTGCTTCTCTCTTTCGCTGTCAGTTCGGTAATGGCAGAACCTCAGGACATGGGGCTTCTGGGTTATACGAAGAGAATTTGGGAGGCGAGGGACGGCCTTCCCGACCAGACGGCGCAGGCATTTGCGCAAGCGCCGGACGGCGACCTATGGATCGGGACCAAGGGCGGCTTGCTGCGCTTCGACGGCGCGCGATTTACAACTTACGGTCAGGACTCGTCGCCTGCGTCGCTTGCGCGCGGAGTCAATTGTCTATTGGCGTCAAAAGATGGAAGTCTCTGGATCGGGACCGAGGGCAGCGGCCTGATCCGATACCAGGACGGTAAATTCCGGGTCTATCCGGCGGCCAGCGGACAAGCCAACGAGTTCATCCGGGCCATTTTCGAAGACCGCAGCGGGACAATCTGGGTCGGCGCCGACCAGGGACTTTTCCGGGTTTCCGGTTCAACCATCAGGCAGGTAGATAACCGTAACGGTACGCCGGCAATCTTTGTCCGCACGATTGTTCAGGACAAACAGGGCCGAATCTGGGCCGGGGGCACGACCCTGCTGGAATTCGCCGGCAACGCGCTTTTGCGGGAGTACCCCCTGCCCGGAGGACCGAGTCTTAACTTGATCACCTCCATGTACGCGGCGCCGGATGGAACGCTTTGGGTTGGAACCCTCTCGGGATTACATCGGCTCACGCCTTCGGGAACGTTGGCAAAAGTCCCCGGTATCTCCGCGCAGGTAAGCGTCATCAGGCAGACAGCGGACGGAAGGTTGTGGGCTGGAACCATCGGAAAGGGACTCTTCTATCGGCAGAACGGCCATCTTTTCCATATCGCGTCGGGCAACTTACTAAGTAAGACGATGAACGATGTCTTTGAGGATAAGGAAGGGAACGTCTGGCTGGGTATGCAGGCTGGCGTGGTCAGGCTGAGCAGAACGGCGGCCAGCGTTGTTCCATTACCGGGCGGAACGGACTCCGTGTTCGAAACGCTGTCGGATGACGGGCAGGGAACGATCTGGGTCGCCGCTTCCACGCACGTTTTCCGGATTCGCGATGGAGTGGCCGCTCCCTACACCTTCCCCGGATTGTCCGGTGTCCGCGTACGAACGCTGCTGCGCGACGGGCAAGGCGGGTTCTGGATCGGCACCGACGGGGCCGGTTTGCTGCATATGGATGGCGGCCATATCGAACGCTTCGACCTGGAGCACAATCTGATCAATAACTTCGTCAGAGTGATCCTGGTAAGTCGCGACGGAAGCGTCTGGGCCGGAACCGACGGGGGCCTGACCCACCTGGAAGGAAACCGCTCACAAAATTACGATGTGAGCAACGGATTGGCCTATTTCAGCGTCACCGCCTTGTTCCAGGACCGCGGCGGAGATGTCTGGGTGGGCACCAGCCGGGGCCTAAGTCATATTTCCCGCGGCAGGATCGTTCATGACGCCGCCACTGCCGGCCTGGGCCAGGAACAGCTTTGGAGCATTTCCCAGGATGCATCGGGCGAGTTATGGTTTGGCACCAGCACCGGACTCTATGGATACAAAGATAGTAATTTGATTCATCTTACGACGGCCCAGGGCCTGGTCAGTAACACCATCTATGAGATACTCAACGATGCGCGGGGTAATATCTGGCTCGGAAGTCCGAACAGTATATCCCGTCTGACAGTTAGTGACCTCGATAAGTGGAAAGCTGGTTCCCGGGCCGCCCTCACATTCTACGAGGACCTGGCGGATCTGGATTCGGCCGAACTTTACAGCGGATTGCAATCCGAAGGGGCGGTCAGCCCGAACGGCGACGTCTGGTTTCCAACCAACAAGGGCGCCGTGCATATCGTGGTAAACAAGATTTCTCCGGTCGCTTCTTCTCCCATCAGGATTGACGAGATCACGGCCGACGGGACGCGAGAGCCGGTCCAGGGAACGATCATTCTGAAACCCGGAAACGCGAGGCTCGAGATCACCTACGCGGTGATCCACCTGGGCTCGCAGGAGGGATTCCGTTACCGGTACAAGATGGAAGGCCTGGAGTCCTGGAACGAAGTCTTTACGCGCCGGACTGCTTATTACACGCACCTGCCGCCGGGGAAATACCGCTTTGTTGTCCAGGCCTATGAAATTGGAAATCCCGGCGCGGTATCCGAGACCTCCATACTTATCGTCCAGGAACCGCATTTTTACGCGACATTCTGGTTTTTTGCCGGTTGCGCGGTTCTATCGCTGAGCGTAGTTCTCTTCGTGTACCGGTTCAAACTGCGGCAGATGCGGATGCGCTTCCACATGGTGAACGAGGAGCGCGCGCGGCTGGCACGCGAGATGCATGATACGGTCATCCAGGGATGCGTCGGTGTTTCTTCGCTGCTCGAAGCCGCGCTGGGAGTCGAATTCTCGGAGACGTCCTTGCGCGAACAGCTTCTGAATTTTGCTTCCGACCAGGTCCGCGAGACCATTGAATCGGCGCGCGAGGCGGTTTGGGCGCTGCGCAACACGTCAGCTTCGGCGGCAGATGTAGGCGCGCTCTGCGAGGAGCTTTCGCGGCATGTGCAGGCGAGCTCCGGCGTGCCGGTTCGATGCCGCGTTACGGGTGACGCTTTCAAGCTGGGCGAACCGGCGACGCACGAAGTCATGATGACCGTTAGAGAGGCGCTTGCCAATGCCGTGGCGCACGCCAAGCCCAAGAGTATCGACATCGATGTATGCTTCACGAAGCAGAACCTGGAAATCGAGGTTCGGGACGATGGCCGCGGCTTCGATCCGTCCGGTCCGTCCCGGAACGGCCATTTCGGCATCCTGGGGATGCAGGAACGGGTGCGTCTATTGCAAGGCTCTTTGACGATCGAGAGCAAGCCCGAGCAGGGCGCCAGGGTTCGCATCGTGATGCCTCGCAGGCGGCGCATAATGGATAAGATGTGGGGGGGCATCGCTGGTGAAGGAATCAACAAAAATTAGAGTTCTGGTCGTGGACGATCATCCGGTCGTGCGGGTGGGCATCAGCACGATTATCGATACGCAGCCGGACATGACGGTGGTTGCCGATACCGGGAGCGGAGAAGAAGCTATCGTGCTGTTTCGCGAACACCGGCCCGATCTAACGGTGATGGATTTGCGGTTGGAGAATATGGGCGGCGTTGCCTGTATCCGCAAGATTCGCGAAGAATTTCCCGAGGCGCGCTTCGTGGTGCTCACCACGTACCGCGGCGATGAAGACATTCATCAGGCTCTCGAAGCCGGCGCCAGCGGTTACCTCGTCAAGGGAATGCCGCGCCAGGTCCTGCTCGAAGCATTGCGCCGCGTCAACCGGGGAGAATGCTTCCTTCCGCCGCCGGTCACCGAGGCCCTGGCCTCGCGGAAACCGAAGGCGGAGCTCACCGGGCGTGAGCACGAAGTGTTGTCGCTTCTGGCGAGCGGAAAGAGCAACAAGGAAATCGCCGCCGCATTAGGCATTTCCGAGATCACGGTGAAATGCCACCTCAGCGTGATTTTTCAGCGATTAAACGTCACAGACAGAACCCAAGCCGTGATCGCGGCCGCGCAACGCGGCCTCGTGCATATCTAAGCGGAATCTTCCCGGTTTCCATCTTGAATCCGTCCGGAATTGAACCCCCTCGAACGCCATACCTTTGTATGATTGACGATCGTCTTGAACGGCGCATAGGCTTTTCCGTGGATGTAAAGCCCCAGCCAGGGAGAAATCCTGGAGGCCGTCATTCGCGGGTGGAAGCCGTAGCGCGCGCGAGGATGAGGGCAGGGTGAGGCTTGCACCGGAAGAATTTGAGGGAATGAGGTTGAGGCAATGACTTGCAAACGTTTACACGCATTCGCATTTCTGCTGCTCCTGTTTGCACTTCCCATGGCAACACTGGGGCAGAGCGATCGCGGCACGATCACAGGTACGGTGACTGACCCCTCAGGAGCGGTCATTGCTTCTGTGGACGTGGTCGCAACCCAGGTTGGAACCAACGTGCAGTTCAAAACCGTATCCAACGGACTCGGTTTTTACTCGCTGGTTGAGCTGCCGATCGGAAGCTATACCCTGGCCTTCCACAGAGCCGGCTTCAAAGACCGGGTCCAGGTCGGCATCGTCCTGGAGGCGCAGCACACCTTGCAGGTGAACGGCCGGCTGGAGATCGGCGCCGCCACGGAAACCATCACGGTGACCGCGACCCCGGTCCTGGAGATGCAGACTCAGGTTGGCACCAACCTGAACGCACAGGAAATGACCGACCTGCCTCTCATCATTGCGGGGTCAGGCCGCGACTTCACCACTTTTGCCTTCGCCGTGACACCTAACGTTGGCGGCAACAGCTGGAATACTTACATTGCTGGCTCGCAGGCCTTCACTACCGCCATGTTCATCGACGGCACTTCGGCAGACTCGGGCGTTATTGGCGACATCGGCGAGCAAGAACCGAGCATGGACGCTATCCAGGAGCAGCAGATTGACACGGCGGGCCTTAGCGCGACCGATGGGCGTACCGGCGGCGGCGCCATGAACTTCGAGATGAAATCCGGCACCAACCGGTTCCATGGAGCTGCTTTCGGATTTCTCGATAATGAATTCCTGAACGCAAACGATTGGACCGACAACTGGTATCTCTCGCAGTGCGCTGCAGGCGACACGGCCTGCCACGACAAGTATCGCCGTGCCTACTATCGCTATTTTGACTATGGCTTCAGCGGTGGCGGACCGATTTGGAAAAAGTGGCTGGGCGTGAAGAAAATGTATATCTTCGCCGCCTACGAAAAATACATGCAGGCAAACTGGGCTGAATCCCCCACGGGAGGGACCGTGCCAACGGCAAAGATGCTGACCGGCGATTTCAGCGAACTGTTGCCGGCAGCCGCCACAGCAAATGGCTGCACGGTCAGCCCTTGCCCGATCATGAACGGAACGGCACCCTATACCGATTCGGCGGGGAACACAATTTATTACGGATCGATCTTCAGCCCAGGGGGCACGGTGTACCCCAACAACGTGATCACCGACCCGCTCAGCTCCATCGCCCAGAAGTTCGCTTCAATCTATCAGAAGGACTACCAGCCAACGGCCGCAGGCGTGGTTGCCAATTATCCATCCCTGGCCAATGAGGAACCGTGGTTCCACCAGACCCAGCTCAGTTTCAAGTATGACTGGGAAGCCGGGCCGAACGACCACATTGCCGTCTCGTATATCTACTCGCTTCGCCCGCGCACTTGTACCGGAACTTGCGGCAGTGCGACCAACTCCGTCCTTTGGCAAGCGGGATCGACTACGGGTGGCCCTTTGACGTTCGGATTACAGGAAAACGTAATCGGCAATCAATATCGCGGCAGCGAGACGCACACGTTCTCGCCGAACCTGCTGAATGTCGCCGCTTACACCTTTAATAGTCTCCAGAACAAAAGCGTTCCCATGACCACGATTGCCGGCTCCACTGGCTTGCCGGATCAGGTTGGCCTGGGAAGCGTCGAGACTCTGAACACGCTTCCGCGCATCGCGCTGAACGGCTCGCCCAACGGCCTGGGAGAAACCAGTATTGGTACAACCCCGACGTATGCCGGAGGAGGTTATGTCGCCTACAACGCCATGCTCAACGACACGTTGTCGTGGACCAAAGGGCGTCACAGCCTGAAATTCGGCGCTGAATACCGGGAGCTGGGATTCAACAGCGACAGCGTGGGAGGCGGCCTGCAGTACAACTATTCCAATAACACCTTTGCTCCAACCAACAGTCACGTCCAGCCTTATGTCGGCTCCGCATTTGCGAACTTCATGTTGGGCGAGGTGCAGAGCGCGAGCCAGGGCTTGACTTTTGACCTGGATAGCCGCCGCAAGGAGATTTCCTTCTTTGGTCAGGACGATATCCGCATCAACCAGCGCTTAGTCGTCAATGGGTCGCTGCGCTGGGAGCTGACCCGGCCTTTGCACGTGCTTCACGGCGATTGGTCCAACTACAATACGACGGCGCCCAACCAGGTATACGGCAACACCATTAACGGGGCATACGTTGGCATACCCGGCGCCTACACCTGGCTGTCGAATCCGAACGGCAGCTTTGAAACTTACACCGATTGGCACCAGCTTGCGCCGAAAATCGGCGGCTCCTACCAGATCACGAACAAGCTCGTAGCCCGCGCCTCGGCGGGAATTAACTATGTGCCGCTTGGTTGGAACGGATATTCAGGCGTGCCGTATGGTTCGTCCGTCGGATATAGCGGCTTGAACCAGGTAAATGAAGTCTCTCAACAGGCGCCGGCCTTCCAATGGGATACCCAGAATTACCCCGGTGTCTATACCCCGCCCACGGGTCCGGCTCCGGGCAATGCAGCCATTCAGTCAACATGGGGACCGGCGAGCGTCGATCCACATACCCGGCAGCTCGCATTTACAGAAAACTGGTTCGCCGGGGTACAGTATGAGTTGCCGGGAAATGCAACGGTGGAAGTAAGCTATCTGGGAAGCAGTGGACGCAACCTGCACGACGGATTGTTAAACCCGCTCAACTTCCCGCAGTGGAGCACTTACCAGAAATTGCTTAACTCCGGCCATATCTGGGACTGGGTGTGGGATGCAGGTTCGGCTGCAAGCGCTGGCGTTCCCTATCCCTATTCGGGATTCTCCGGTGAAAGCTACTTTGCCATCAATCCCTTCCCGCAGGTGCAGGCCGACTACGCCGGCGGAATTTTCTTTACCAATTCGCCCCTGGGGCGGTCTGGCTACAACGCGATTACCATTGAAGCCAAGAAACAGCGCGGAGCTCTGAATCTTGACCTCAGTTATAACTGGTCGCGCACGACAGGCAATACGGGGTCGGCGTTTACCGACAGATGGGGAGCTTATAGCTATAACTGGCAGGATCCCTACAAGTACAACCAGGAAGCGGACTGGCCGCAGACCTACGACACGGTGAAGGGGTATCTGACATATGTATTGCCCTTCGGCCATGGGCGTAGATACCTCTCCGGATCCGGCCGGCTGGTGAACGATCTGGTGAGCGGCTGGGAGGGTGGCACGATCATCTCCTATGGCAACGCCCAAAACATGGGCGCGATAGGTTCCACCAATTACTATCCGGGCTGGAGCGACGTCTTTACAGACGTCACTCCGGGTGCAAACTTCAAGAACACATTCAAGAAATATAATCCCTCCTGGAATCCAACCGTCGCGGGAGCGGCGACTGATACGGGCAGCCTGTTCGTGAATACGGCAAACTTTTCCAACCCGACTTGGGGCTCTCTCGGCAACAGCCCCACGAGCTTTTGCGGCTGCAGCCACGGCGGCACCAGCTATCCAAATTGGCGCGGCTGGGCAACGCCAAGCGAAAATGCCAGCTTCCTCAAGAAAACTCACTTTGGCGCGGATAACCGGTTCACCATGACGTTGCGCGCCGAATTCTACGATATCTTCAACCGGCACTACTACTCTTTGAACACACAGAGTACGAGCTTTTCCAGCGCTTATTTCGGGCATGTCACCGGGGCCTCTGGAAACCGCACCGGGCAGCTTGGCGCGCGCTTCGAGTGGTAACTCGTAACTCCGCATTAGCGATGCCGGGCTACTCACGATCGGCAGCCCGGCATCGCTTTCCCATTGAGGCGGATCAAAAGGAAAGACATGAAATTTTCATGGCGGATTTCACCGGCTATGGTGTACGCAGGGTGCGCCCTGTTTCTGATTCTTATGCCCGGCTGTTCAGGCAGCGCTTCGAACGGAGATGGTTCCACCGGGGGATCAGGTGCTTCATCGCCCTCCACAACATCGTATGTGAATTGTTCCCTGGCAAGCGACGGCAATGGGAGCCAGGCATCTCCATGGAACAGCTTGAGCGATGTCAATGCGCGCACGTTTGTGGCTGGAGACTCGATTTTCCTCGCGCGCGGCACATCCTGCAACGGCTCGCTTCAGCCGAAGGGATCCGGAACCAGCGGGTCACCCATCACCATCGACGCCTACGGCACGGGTGCATTGCCCATCGTCAATGGCGGCTCTACGAATAACGCCGCGGTCTATCTGAATAACCAGCAATACTTGCAGATCAATAACCTGGAAATTATTGGCGGCGTAAAGTACGGAGTCTATATTACTGGCGACACAGCCAATCAACCGCTGAACGGCATTACTTTGACCAACCTGAACGTACATGGCGCGACCGGAACCTCAACTAGCCGGTCGGATTCCGGCGAGGTGTTTTTGAGCGCCTCCGGAATCGGGCAAACCCTGAATAACACCGTCATTGACGGAGTTACGGCGCACGATAGCAAGGTATCCGAGGGAATTATCGTCGAGGCCGGAGGAGGATGGGTTGGCGGTTCTTCACAACCTCTCGGCAACAATGTCACGGTCAAGAACTCGACGGCATATAACGTCTACGGCGACGGCATCCTCATCATGGAGCTCACCAATGGGCTGCTGGAGAACAACGTCGTCTACAATACCGGCCAATGCCCGTCCTGCGGCAGTACTCCCAGCGGCTTGTGGGAATGGTGGTGCCAGACGTGCACGGTTCAGAACAACGAATCGTATGCCAATCAGACGTGGGGCGGGGATGGCGGCGATTTCGACATCGATTACTACAACACAGGAAACATCGTTCAATATAACTACGGGCACGATTCCGCCGGTTACTGCGTGGCTAACTTCGGCGCGGAGAACACATCCGACAGTAACAACATCATTCGTTACAATATATGCTCGAATAATGCGCGCAAGGCGTCCAACGCTTCCCAGGGAGATGTCTTCCTGAGCACATGGGATGGCGGCTCTCTCAACGGCATCCAGATTTACAACAACACGTTCTATTGGAATCCGGCGTCTCCTGCGGCTTTGTTGAATACCACCAATGCGACGTTCACGGGAACCGCTCCGGACTTCTTCAAGAACAACATCGTTTATTCCACTGTTCCGAATATGATTTCGGCCTCATCTCCTGTAACTCTCGACTCGAATATTTACTATGTCGTCTCGGGCGCGCCCGAGTGGAACTGGAGCGGCAACACTTACACATCGCTCGCGGCTTACCGGCAGGCAAGCTCGCAAGATGCCCATAGCCTGGTTGCTGATCCGATGCCGAATGATCCCACCAGCAACGCAACGGGTATGCCCACCGCCGCATTTACTCTGCAGCCCGGTTCACCGGCAATTGGCGCAGGGGCCGATGTGTGCATGGGAATCGCTGGATGCACCATGGGCACCCAGGATTTCTTCGGAAATCCCCTGCCGGCCGACGGCGCGGGGTTGAACATAGGCGCGTATCAATAGGAGCCGGGATGCATCGTATAGCGATGGCGATGAGTGTTTTGTTGCTGGCGGTGAGCGGTCTTTGCCAGCCGAGGCCGGCTGCGTCCGCGGACGAGGACGGAAGACTCGCGATTTCCGCGCGGCAGGGATCGCCCCTCCTGCTAGCTTTTCTCGCGCTGACCGCCGACAACGGCCGGGAGCAATCGCGCGCGGTTTCCGTCGTGCTCGACAGCCTCGATCATCAATACGGCAGCCGGGGACTGCGCGTGGCAGCCATCGATGCTTCGGTTGTCGTCACCCATCGCGCTTCCCGGCATGAAGAAGTTGTGAACACCGCGGCCGACTGGAATCTGAAGTTTCCGGTCCTGGAGGATGCAAATGGCGGCAGCGCGCAGGCGTTTCACATCCGCTCTCTGCCCACGCTGATTCTGGTCTCCGCAACCGGCCGGGAGATCGGCCGCTGGCAGGGATATACAAGGACGCCGATCGTGGCTCAGGCTATCGAGCGCGTGCTGGGCGGGCCACTGGCCGCTCTTCCAGATTCCAATACTGCCAGTTCATACCAACCTGCTCGATAATCGCTTTCTTACGGAGATCCTGGTGAAGAAAATACCTGCTGTCATGCTACTGACCGCCTTCTCACTGTTCGTACCGGCCTGCCTGCGCGCAACCACGTATTATGTCGATTCGCAGCAGGGAGACGATTCCGCGCGCGGAACTTCGCCATCCACTCCCTGGAAAACTCTGGAGAAAGTGAACGAGACGCACTATCGCCCGGGAGACCGGATTCTGTTTCATCGCGGCTCGCGCTGGCAGGGGCAACTGTCCTTGTCGAGTTCAGGCGCCGAGGGCGCGCCGATTGTTATCGACTGGTTTGGAAACGGTCCGCTGCCGCGCATCGATGGAGAGGGCCGGGTGGAAGATGTGATGCGCTTGGAGAATGTGGAAGAAGTGGAAGTGCATCATCTTGAGATCACCAACCACGGCGAGGCGGTCGGGCTTCGGCGCGGCGTTCTGGTGGCCGTCACCAACTTCGGCACGGCGCATCATGTGGTTGTATCCGATCTCTACATTCACGATGTGAATGGGACCAACGATCTCAAGGAGAATGGCGGCATTCTCTTTCGCACCATCGGCAACAAAGCACCCAGCCGTTTCGACGGGCTGACGATCGAACGCAACATCGTTTGGAAGGTAGATCGCTCGGCGATTGTGGGCCAAAGCGACAAGGTGGCCCGTACCACGTGGTACCCGAGCGTCCATGTCGTCATCCGCGATAACTACGTGGAAGATATCGGCGGCGACGGAATCGTTCCATGGGCGACGGACGGCGCATTAATCGAGCATAACATCGCTCTACATTGCAACCACCGTGCTGGATCTTACAATGCCGGAATCTGGCCATGGAGCACAGATAACTCCCTGTTCGAGCTGAACGAGGCAGCCTATACGCATACGACGCGCGACGGCGAAGGATTCGATTCCGATTTCAACTCGCGAAATACCCATTTTCTATATAACTACAGCCACGACAATGAGGGTGGCTTCATGCTGATCTGTACGCCCGGCAAGCGCAACCCGGATGAAAACATTGGAAACACAGGAACCGTCATTCGGTATAACATAAGTCGCAATGACCACAATCGCATCTTCAATCTTAGCGGAGCAGACCAGACGACGGTGGAAGAGAACGCCATCTACACATCCCCCAAAGACGATGTGCAGGTATTACTTGTGAGCAGTTGGGACGGCTGGTCAAAAGGGGCTGTGTTCCGTCAAAACACATTTGATGTGGCAGGAACCGCGCACTACGGACATGAGGTTAGTCGCAGTCAGGATGGAAAGTATGAGATCGCACCCGGATGGGGTGAGGCAACGGGGATTCGATTTGAGGGCAATCGCTATTTCGGCCACAATGCTGATCTCCCGCCCGATCCGAAAGCCTCGATCGATCCAACCTACCATCCTGAGAGCCTGGACTGGAATGAACCGGCCTTCAATCCAGCTCATCCTGAAGATTTCTCCGCGTACCTCGTGGAGCACCGTCGGTGGATGATGCAGTTGTTCACTGAACAATTCGGGCAGTTACCACAATTTAGCGAGTAACATCCTCTGCGCCTCGGCTGCAGAAATCTTGACCGTATTCGACCTTCGGGGTTTAGAAGAGGAGGCTTCCTGAATGAACAGACCACTCTCGGATCGCTGATGGCTCGCTCGACGTACCCTTCCTTTTTTGCGTGAGTCGCCAGTGCTGCGTGGCTCATGCGCTTAGCGCAGATTGGTCATCTCGGCCAAGCGGAAACCGACAGTAATCGTCTCGAGTTTATTCTGTGAGGAATTTCGAATGCTTTTCTATCATCGTATTCGTTGTCTTCGTTCGCGCGCACTTTTCACAATTCTTGTCTTTCTAATCATGTGGTGTTGTATTTCCCTGAAAGTTCACGCGGAATCTCCGGTAAATGACCACATGTTTCGGGCGGCGGAAACGGCGCGAAGCGCAATTGACTTCGACGAGCGAGGATTTCTGATTCACGGACGGCGAACGTTCATCGTTTCAGCCGGCATGGAGTATGCCAGAGTCCCCCACCAACTCTGGCGCGATCGATTGCTCAGACTCAAGCGAGGCGGTTTCAATACAGTCGAAATCTATACGTTCTGGAACTTTCATGAGCCGCAGGAGGGCCAGTTCGACTTTTCCGGAGACCACGATCTCAATGCCTTCCTCAAACTGGTCCATGAACTGAATATGTATGTAATCGCTCGCGTCGGACCTTACTATTGCGCGGAGTGGGACCAGGGCGGCTATCCGCTATGGCTGCGTTTCAAACCTAATGTTCTCGTCCGGCAACCCAACGCAGCGTTCGAGCGCTACGTAGACCGCTTCTTTGACCAGCTGATCCCGATTATTGCAGCCAACCAAATCAATCGCGGTGGCTCTGTAATCCTGGTGCAGTTGGAGAACGAACATCCCGCCGGCTGGGGCACCGACATGCCCAACTCCTACTTCACGCATCTCCGCGACAAGGCAGTTTCACTCGGTGTTGAGGTACCGTATTTCTTCAGTGGGCTGCATCACACGAGCGACCCCGCGGGCGATGCGGCGTCGTTTGACGATTCCGCTCGGCCCAATCCTTGGTTCAGCACGGAATTTTGGAGCGTGTGGTACGACCACTATGGTGCAGAGCCGACGGACGCAACAGTATTCGGCCGACGAGCATGGAAGATGATCGCGCATGGCGGAAACGGGTACAACGTGTACATGGCGCACGGCGGCACTAACTTCGGATATACCAACAACCACGAAGACGCCGCGTCCTACGATTACGGCGCTGCCGTCGGTCAAGCCGGCGACCTGCGTCCTCTCTATTACTCCTTCAAACGGGCTGCATGGTTCGCCCGTAGTTTTTCAAACATCTTGGAGAACAGTATCGATGCAACCCCAACCACGCAGGCAACGGTCTCTAATCCTCAGGTTAAAGTGACGGCGCGACGCAGTCCTTCCGGCACCATCTTCTTTCTTGACAACCCCACGAGTTCTGACCAGGAAACAGACGTAGTGCTATCGACTGGGGAAGCGCGAAAGAAGGCACATTTTGTATTGGCTCCCAGCGAGATCATTCCGCTCCTCTCAAAGGCCCAACTTACCGAAGGCGTTGCCGTTGATTGGTCTGCGAGCCACATTCTCGGGACAGCTTCCGCAGGCAATTATCTCACCTTGGTTGCGTACGGTCCTCCAGGGAGCGCTGCCACTTTCGATTTCTCCACCGAGGAATCACCGCAAATCCAAACCGGCGAAAGTTCATTCCAGAGGACACATGGCGGATTGCACCTGAGCTTTTCATTTCCCGAGGAACGTCCGGCAGAGTACACCTTCACAGTGGGCACTAGGCGCATTCGTATTCTCGCTGTCAGCCAGCGTCGTGCCGACGCAACATGGTTTGTCGACCTTGGCGAGAACACCTACGTTATCTCCGGGGCTTCCTATGTCGGCGACGCCCGCATACAGGCCGGGCGATTGCAGTTCACCTCGGAGCGCCCGTGGCAGAGCCAAGATGCTTCGATGGAGGTTATCGCTTACGGACCGGGTGACGCGCCACTGCAGCTCTCCACAAATGAACGGCAGCCAGCTCATATAACATCCCTGCAGACTGCGACCTGGCAAACTGCGTCAGCGTCTCAGTCAGCCTCCATCCAATTCAATGATCGCGGATGGAAGCAGAGTACAAACCCGGAGCAGATGGGCGTTGATGGTGATTTGACCGCTGACGCATGGTATCGGACCTCGGTAGACATTGCCCGTCCTGGGAAGAAGCTGCTGCGATTCGACCGGGGCGGAGATCGTGCAACGATCTTAGTAGACGGTGTTGCCGCGGACAAGATCGAATCGCACTCCCCGGCCTTCCTCGTCGACCTTTCTGCCGGAAAGCACTCCATTGCAATCTTCACCGCGCACGATGGCCGGAACAAACTCTACAACTTCCTTGGCTCACTAACCCAAACAGATGCCAAGGGTCTAGATGGCTCAGCGGTCCTTTGGGACGATGCTGTGATTCAAACACCAGCATGGCGGACCGCACCAGCGAAGTCGTCCGATAATCAGCAGGAACCTCCGGCAACAGATTCGACCGCGTGGCAGGACTATACAGCAGGAGAAGATGTCTTCCACCATGAGAATGGCCTCGCATGGTTCATGACCGCCATCAATCGCACGACTACCAAGCATTTTATTCTTGAGTTCCCGGGCCTAAACCAAGACATCACCGTTTTCCTGAACGGCGCAAAAGTCGGGAATCATCCGCGATGGAGCGACCCGTTCTCTCTGAGTCTCGATGCGGCTTTCCAGCAAGTATCTTCCGTTGAGGTGGCACTGCTGGCCCGCAATTACGACGCTGCGAGAGACGTAAGTAAAGGTATCCGTCTCATCAGCTATAACGACGAACATCCAGTAACGGGCTGGCGTATGCGCGGCGGCACTGGCACTGTTACTTCCAACGACTGGAGTGAGTTGAAACCCAGCGACCATTTCGACGGGCCGCGATTCTTTCGAACCACATTCGATGTGCCATCGGCACCTGCCCAACAGATAACTTCGATCTGGCGCGTCGTGGTCGCAGGGATGGGCCATGGCAATGTCTGGGTCAATGGCCATAATCTCGGACGATATCCGGAGAGGATCCCTGTCAGTGGTCTGTACATACCGGAGTGCTGGTTACAGCCCACGAACACCCTCGAGATCTACGACGAGGACGGAAACGTTCCGAACAATGTGTCCATCCAGGTTGAGCCGGCCGCAAGTCGTGATCGTGCGGAGTACGTTTCTGAGTAGATCGTGCCGAATTGTGCCGCGTTCCCCAGACGTTAACAATTCGACGGAACTGACCCCTCACCCAAAAGCCGAAGCCACAACCGAGCTGTGGCCAGGAAAGGATCATATGAAAAAGCTCTCCGTGCTGTCTTTACAATTTCTCTTCATCATCATGGTATTCAAATCGGCGTATGCCGCTTCGCAACAAGTGCTTCCTGGTGAAGTCTGGCGCGACAATCGTGGTCAACAAATCCAGGCGCATGGCGGCGGAATCCTGTATTGGAAAGGCCTCTACTACTGGGTCGGCGAAGACCGCACGCAGTCCAACGATCCTGAAAAGCGCTATGTCGCGTGTTATGCCTCAAAGGATCTCGTGCACTGGACTTTCCGCGGTCAGATACTTGCGCTTGCCGATCCCGAACATCTCGGCCCTGGCTGGGTGCTTGAGCGCCCCAAGCTCTTTCACAATCCTCGCACCGACAAATTCATCCTGTACTTCCATCTCGATGATGGCCGCTACAAACTTGCCCGTGTAGGTGTTGCCGTGAGTGATCGGATCGACGGTACCTACTCCTACGTCAAAAGCTTCCGCCCTCTCGACCAGGAGAGCCGAGATATCGGCCAGTTCATCGACGATGACGGTTCTGCCTATCTCATTTTCGAGTCGCGTCCCACCAAAGGTTTTTTCATCGCCAAACTGTCTGACGATTACATGACCGTGGACAAGCAGATGAGTTTCATCCGCGCTCCGCTCGAAGGCGGCGCATTGGTCCACTACAACGGCCTCTATTATGTGCTGGGTTCCCACATGACCGGATGGCCCCCCAACCCGAATGTATATGCCACTTCCCCCTCGCTCAGCGGCCCGTGGACAGAGTTCAAGGACATCGCCCCTCCAGAGGTAAACACCTATCAGGCGCAATCGACAATGCTGCTTAAAATCGTCGGTTCTCACGAGACTTCGGTCATTTTTATGGGCGATATCTGGAAACCGACAGCACTCTGGGATTCACGTTATCTCTGGATGCCAGTGCAAATCGGAGATGGCGAATTCCATCTTCCTCCGCCGCGCCCTTGGTTGCTGAAGATGAATACTGGACGCGCGACGATCGAGTAGGTCACAAGCCAACAGCAGAAGAGACTCTTCCGTATCAGAAGACGGTCTGCGAGTTCCACCTGGCCCAGATCTGGTAAGTTGCTAAATCTACACTGTTACCGCAGGGATCGTTGCGCGCGCTGGCGGAGTTATTTTCTGTCAGCTATGACTGGGCCAAGAAGATTTCCAGCCAGCGGTTGCACAGCCAGCAAATGGGACGAGTCGCGCAAAGCCGCCATGGTGTGGTGAGCCGGATCACGCCAACCGTGGAAGCCGCGTTGTTGCGTCAGTTGCATGAACAACCGGATCGCACCTTGGCCGAATTGCAGCAGGGACTCCAGCAGTCGCTCGGTCTTTGCATCAGCAGCCAGCATTTGTGGCGTGTGCTGAAGCGGTTGGGAGAAGGTCAATGGCGTGCGCGAAAGAATCGAGGCGGCAGGAGCTGAACTGCTCTACCCGCCGGTCGTGCGACGGCGGGGCTTCTGGCCGTCTTCGCTAGCTTCGAGCGCGAGATCCTCGGTGAACGCGTACGGGCCGGACTCGCTCATGCCCGGTTGAACGGCAAGTGTCTGGGCCGGCCCGCAACCGCAGCACTGCACGCCAATCAAATCCGCAAACTGCGCCGCTCCGGCCTCAGCAAATCCGAGATCGCCCGCCGCCTCAATATCGGTCGCACATCCGTGCGCCATATCCTAACATCGGAGAAGGGATGATATGGCAACGAAGAAGATCGCGAGTCCACAGGCCGGGGTCCCCAGCGACAGGTCTTCGTCGCTGGGGTGGAAGGAAATCTATCAGATCAAGGTCACTCTGCTCGGCACCAACCCTCCCATCTGGCGCCGCCTGCTGCTTCCCGCAGTCATGACGCTGGCGCAGTTGCACGATGTAGTGCAAACCGCGATGGGGTGGCAGGACGGCCATATGCACGAGTTCCGCTCTGGACAACGATACTTCGGAAAGCCAGACCCCGAATACCGAAGCATGAAGATGGACCCGGTAGAAAACGAACGCACAGTGCGTCTTTCCGATGTACTGCGGAAGGCTGGCCCCAAGCTCATCTACACCTATGACCTTGGCGATAGCTGGGAGCACGCCATCGTCCTGGAGAAACAGCTTCCAGCTGATCCGAATACGAAGTATCCGGTCTGCACGGCCGGCCGGCTTGCATGTCCGCCGGAAGACTGTGGAGGAATCCCAGGATTTTACGATCTCGTTGAGGCCATCGCTGACCCCAACCACGAACAGCACCGGGAACTGAGAGACTGGCTCGGCTATGACTTCGACCCCCAGGCCTTCTCGATCGATAGCGTCAACCAGATGCTCTTACCCGCTCGTCGTCGCGGCTAAGCCCTCAAGAATTTAACCGGTATCCTGGACTACGCAGGCTTGCCGAAAACACACGAAACTGCGTACAGATTGGAACGCGCTAGATTAACGCAACTAGCCGTTCCCTGTTTGCGTAAATCGGATCAGCGCTTGGGCGCCTTATCCGGGTCTGACGGGCGCGATGGAAGATTCTTGGGATTGGCCTGAAGCGCCTTCTGAATCTCCGCGATCGACCGTTCCAATTGCGGGTCTCGGCCCTCGATGACCGATGCCGGATCGTTTTCTACCACGATGTCGGGATCGACCCCATGCCCCTCGATCACGTACTTGCCTTCAGGGCTGGCCGTAGCAGACTCAGGCACGAAAACCTCGCCGCCGTCCAACAATGGCCCTCGGTCCGATATGCCCACCACTCCGCCCCAGGTGCGCTTGCCGATCAGTGGCCCGAGCCCTGCCTGGCGGAACATGTACGGGAAGATATCGCCGTCGGATGCCGATGTTTCGTTGATCAGGCATACCTTTGGGCCGTAGAAGACAGAGTCAGGATACGTACCGGTCTGCCGGTCGATGCGATCGAACTCGGTTCCTAGCAACTGCTGGCTCAACCGTTGGATCACCATCTGCGAGATATTACCGCCGCCATTGCCGCGATCATCCATAATCAGCGCCTGTTTGCGAATCTGCGGGTAGAAATACTTGATGAACTCCCGAATACCGTTCTCGCCCATGTCCGGGAGGTGGATATAGCCAACCTTGCCGCCGGTAGCCTGCGAAACAACTTCGCGGTTGCGGGTTACCCAGTCGAGATAGATCAGATTGCTCTCGTTTGTAATGGGAAGATAAGAAATCGCCCGGGAACCTTCGAGAATGGGCTTCGCGTTGAGCCTCAATTGCACGGCGTGCTCGGACTTGCCACGCAAAAGCTCATACGGATTGTCCTTCGCCGTCAACTCGCGTCCATCAATCGTCAGGATGTAATCGCCCTCCTTAGCGTCTACGCCCACCTCGGTCAACGGAGAGCGATAGAGCTCCTCATCGTTCTGGCCGCGGAAAATCCTGGCAATTTTGTACCGCCCCGCTGCCGCATCCAGTTCCAAGCGCGCTCCCATGAGCGCCACCGGCGTGCGCTTGGGAATCTCGATATCTCCACCCGAGATGTAGCTATGAGAGTTGCTGAGTTCGGCCACCATCTCGCCCATAACGTAGTTCAGGTCAGAACGGTTAGCCACGTAGTCCACCAGCGGACGGTACTGGTCGCGCAGAGCATTCCAGTCGTAGCCGTTCATATTCACGACGTAGAAGAAGTCGCGGTAACGCCGGAAGACCTCGTTGAAGATCTCCGCCCACTCCTGCTGCGGAACCCGATCCACGATCAAGTTATCCGTGGAAACCGTCTTTGCGCTCGACTTGCCTTCTGGCTTCACATCGTAAAGCTTGAAGCTGTGGCCTTCACGGACCAGCACTTTGCTGCCATCCTGGGAAACATTGACGGCGTCAATCCTCGCCGGCAAGTCGTTTTCCATCTCGAAGCCGTCAATCTTCTCCGACAGCGTGGTCTCCTTGCGGTCTTTCAGCGAGTAGAGGACCAAGGCAGCCGACGGATAGGAATCACGACCGTAGAAATCCGCGCCGGCCTTCACATAGACCAGATAATCCTTGGTCACTGTCAGGTCAAAGTAGTTGTCGGCCTCAACCGGGACACGGCTCACGCGATCCGCAATGCCATCGAAATCGATGCGGATGTACTCCTTCTTCTTCTCTTCCTTCTTGTCGCCGGCCTTATCTTCCGGCTTGCTCTTGTCCGCCACGTCCGCGCCCGGCCTGGTGACGATTACCTCGTCGCTTTGCGGCGGAAATGGATTCTTGCCGTCTTTGCGCAGAGCCAAAGCCAGCAAAGAGCCTCCGCGATTCGTGGCAAAGTTGAATTCGCTTCGGCTCATCTGCGGCTGGTAATTGCGCGTGCCGATGAAGTAGAGATAATTACCCTCCGGATCCCATGCCGGCTGGTCGGAGTCGTGCATTGCGTCGGTGATGCGATGGACCTTTCCGTCGGCAACGCTCCACACGTAAATAGAGGTCAAGCCACTGGGTTCATCCATCGTGAAGGCCAGATGCCCTCCGTCCGCCGACCATGGATACGACGGAATCTGCCCGCGAGGGTTCTGCGCGATCTGCGTGATCTTCTTGTCGTCCAGAGTCAATACGTAGAGCTTGCCGTCCTTGTCGCTGAACGCGATTCGCTTGCCATCCGGCGCCCAACTGGGCTGGTACAGCATGGCGTGCAGGCCGTGGGTCAATTCTTCCGGCTTGCCCATACCGTCCTGCTTGATCCGATAAAGTTCGTCCTCTCCATCGATGTCGGAGATAAAGGCGATCGACTCCCCGCCCGGCGACCAGACGGCGAATCTGTCGTGAGCATTTGAGGAGTTGGTCAGATTGCGCGTGGCTCCTTTCTCGATCGGAACGGTAAAGACGTCGCCGCGCGCCACCACCAATGCGCGTTCGCCCTTGGGGCTCAGTTCTGACCATTCGATCTGCCCCGCCGCGGAGACCCGCGAAGGCCTCATGGCCAGCGCATCAGTGGGAACTTGAATCGCGAGATGAGTCGAAGCGCCGGTCGCGATATCGAAGATGTTCAGTTCCCCGCCCTGTTCATAAACGATCCGCCCTTTATGGTCGCTGCTCGGCCAGCGAAGATCCCATTTCGTGCTCCGGGTCAGTTGCTCGGTCGCCTTGGTCTTTGGATCGTAGGAATAGAGATTCAGCGTGTCATCCTTGTCCGATGAATAGTAGATCTTGTCCCCAATCCACATGGGATCGCGATGACACCGCGGATCGCTGGTAATCTTTTCCGCGGCGTGCGACTTGAGGTCGAAGATATACAACTGCTGAGCCCAGCCACCGGAATAGCGCTTCCAGGTGCGGAAGTCACGGAAGAGAGGAGAGTAGACGACCTGCTTGCCGTCCGGCGAAATATCTCCCGCGCCGGATTTGGGCATAGGCAATGCCTGCGGCAGGCCACCCTGCATCGGAACGGTGTACAGCCGGGAATCTCCGGGGGCGAAGTATTCGCGCAGGGACCGAAAGACGACCGACTTGCCATCGGGCGTCCATCCATAAACCTGATTGTCATAGCCCCAGCGGGCAGGCAACGGACCGTGGGAGGGGTAAAACGTAAGTTGCTTGGGAACCCCGCCCGTCGCTGGAATTACGTACACTTGCTCGTCGCCGTCATACTGACCGGTGAAGGCGATCCATTTGCCGTCAGGAGAAAACTTGGCAAACAACTCCATACCGGGGTGAGCGGTGAGACGGGTGGCCAACCCGCCGGATGTGGAGGCAGTCCATAGGTCGCCGGCATAAGTGAAAACAACTTTATCCCCATGGATGTCGGGAAAGCGAAGAAGCTTGGTTTGAGCTGTGGCCCACGAAGCAAAAAATAGAGAAGCGAAAAACCCCAGAAGGACAATCCTCAGTCTTAACCGTTGCATAAATTCTTCCTTTCACCCGATGAGAATCTGAAACAAGGAGGGAGAGAAAATGGAACGAGGCGCGCATTCAGCTTACGAGTGATTCTCACTTTGCTTTCCCGGCCACGATGGAGTATACACCAGGCTACCCAGCCCACAGTCCTGCGTAATTGTTACCTGTGAACCAAGGGAATGCCGGCCTGAATTCAGTATCGACGCCATAGGCCACGAAAAGATTCCTCTATTTCCTTGCCATTGCATCAAGCTCGGAGCCGGCGATAAGAAAGCCATGCACGTCCTATACATAACTTGCGCGAAGGCCTGAACTTTCCAGTCTGCCCATCGATGGGCTGGATCGATCCAATGCACTCATCCGCATAGACGTGTGCAAGTATTCCGGCTCAGAACCGCCTGACGACCTGCTCAACTTCTCCCGTTCCAACTGATTCAGTTGAGTTTTACTTTTCGCCCTATGCGACTATCTCTGCTTGGAAATGTTGCACTCACACCTTGCACCCACCGTACCGTCGATGAGGCGCGTGCTCTTTATTCTGATGCGACTGACTGCAGGGCAAGCGCATAGCAGTCTTGGAGGGAGAGGCTGGAATTGATGGGGCGGTGGTTGAACCTGGAGGAAAGAATCGCTCGTCCTTCGTCATGGCAAGCATTGACATTGGATTTCCGATCGACTGATCATATTGGATTATTTTGATCGTCATTATGATTATTTGGCTTGACATACACTCAATGCTCCACTAAAATTCTCTCCAAATTGGTTTAGCCTGTGAAAACGGTTTGTAAACAGTGTCTCCGCTTTCGAAGCGGTAAGTTTCCGAACTTAAGGAGGATAGAAGGGTGAAGCAGTGGATCGGCAGTAAAGAAATCAATGCTGGGGGGAAAGCGATATGGAGGGCCCCCGTGGGATACAAAAGACTGCGTGCGGCCGCTTTGTCGCTCTCATTCCTACTAACTGCGGTACTGTGTGCGCAAGAAGCGCTTTGGGCGCAAACCGTCAAGGGAACCAACACGACAATCACAGATATGAAATTGGTCGCTCCCGGTTCAGGCTGGGCGCTCGCCGCAGATCGACTGTTCTGGACATCAGATAATGGCCAGAACTGGGATGACATCACGCCTGCGAATACTCAACAGGGAGTCAGCAAGGCTTTCTTCCTCGATGCAAAAACCGGGTGGGCAATTCTGCCTGGGAGCGATGGAGCATCAGTGACGGTTGCCTCAACCAGGGATGGGGGCAAGAGTTGGCAGAATGCGGAAGTTGCCCTTGATGCAGCTACGCAAGGAAGGCAACTTGCCGGAGCGGCCTCTGTGTACTTTACAGATGCACAACATGGCTGGCTCATCGTTACTCTCACCTCGAGTTCGAATTTCAGTATCGGCGCTGCTTTTCATACGGCGGATGGTGGTTCTACATGGACCGCGCTTCCTACTCCGCCTGCGGCTGGAAATATTTCATTTGTAACCGCTCAGAATGGCTGGATGGTTGGCGGGCCGGCACAAGATCAGATCTGGTCAACGCGCGATGGTGGCGCGACTTGGCAGTCGGCGGCAATTTCTGCACCTGAAGGGTGCGGCGGCTCGCAAACGGTCTATAGCTTGCCCGTCTTTACCGGAACGAGTAATGGACGGCTAACGGCATCGCGTGTGAATTCTAGCAGCAATTGCACGATCGACTATGTAACGGCGGACGGAGGCCAATCATGGCAGACGGCGCAGGTGAGCAAGAATTCAACGGACCAGCGCGTCGCCGCAGCCAGCACGGGGACACAAACGCGCCATGCCTACATATCGAACGCAAAAATCACCGTCGAGCAAGATGGCGCTCGTCATCGGGGCACAATTCCCGCGAGCTTGCAGCCCAATGGAAATATTACTCATGCCGAGTTTGTTGACGACTCCACCGGCTGGTTGAATTATTCATCCGGTGTGTGTCAGGCATCCAAGGCGAACTGTTCACAGCAGAGCGAACTGTTAGCCACCATAGACGGCGGTAAAACCTATACGACCATAACACCTCATCTTGCTGCCGCCCAGCAGACTTCTGCCAACGCGTCCTTGCCATTCTCTAGGAATTCATATGCTTCCATGCTGTTAGGTTCAAGTGCGGGGAAGGCTGCAACAGCGGAAGCGGTCCCCGGTTCCGGAACAGTAGTCAGTACGAGTGCGGGGCTGGACATGGCTTGCGCACCAGACACAGCCGATATGCAAACGTGGTGGACGCACAGCCCTTACCAGGACTTCGGGGTGTATCTTGGCGGGTGCGATGTGTACTGCGTCTCGCCTGACGGTCAGGACACCTGCGGCGCCAGTTGGCATACGGGCACATCGAAAACCGTCGATACCAACCTGACTCCGGCTTGGTATACAAGTGTCACCAAAATGGGGTGGGGTATTTTGCCCATCTGGGTTGGACCTCAGTCTCCCTGCATCGCCGATGCCAGCTCTTACTGGACGATTAACAACGCAGACAACTTGTCCACGGGCGCATATCAAGCGGATTTGGCAGTTGCAAAGGCAAATGCACTGGGAATCTCAGATGGCATCATCTATTACGACATGGAGGGCTACACGCCGGACGGTGGAACCTGCTCCGCAGCGGTAGAAACCTTCCTTGAGAGCTGGACATCTGAACTCCACGCGCAGGGGTTCGCATCCGGCCTGTATGGCGGTATGAGCGCGTTCGAAACAGACTTCATTGATCTGGGAACAGAAGAACCAGACGCTGCCTGGTTTGCGCTGTGGGACTCAAACACCACGGTATTTAACCTTGGAACTCTCTCAAACTCCTACTGGCCCACTCACCAGCGTATTCACCAATGGAACAGCGAGTCGGGTGGAGAAACCTGGGGTGGAACCACTTTCAACAGCATTGATCAAGACACTGTTGACGCGCCTGTTGTAGGAAATTGGCTGGCCACTTCCCCCAGCTTCACGCTAAGCAATAGTGCCGCGATCACAATCGCCACGCTTGGCTCTACTGGAACGTCAACGATTACTGTGACTCCATCGGCTGGATTTACCGGAGTTGTCAATCTTGGTTGCAGCATTGCTCCCTCCACAGCCATTCGTCCTACCTGCTCGGTTCCATCGTCGGTTACCCTCACCGGAACCGCCGCAAGCACGGCTACACTGACCATCACCACCACAGCAGGAACTCTAGCCGGGAATTCGCTGCGAAAGAACTTCTATCTTGGGGGTGGCGGGTCCGTTTTCGTATGCCTTCTGCTTTTTGGAATCCCGCGGCGGCGGTTGAATTGGCGAGCAATTCTAGGGGTATGCGTGCTCGCCGCTAGCATCGGAACAATCGCCGGGTGCGGCGGTGGAGGTGGCACCACCAGTGGAGGGGGCGGTGGCACGAGCAGTGGAGGAACCACCACTGGGACTTATGCGGTCACCGTGATTGGAGTCGACCAAGCCACCGGAGCCATCAAGTCAAGTACAACAGTGACCCTTACTGTAAATTAAACGCTTGCTCTATGAAGAGTGCAGACGTGAACTGATACAGCATCCTACGATGTAGTTCTTACTTCCACCCCAGCGACTCATCCGAGTCGCTGGGGTAAAGCAAGCGCGCTATGCATATAGCAATACTTTAATACAGCAGGTACTTGGCCCGGATCAATTTGAAGCTGTCGATCTCATTGACCCAGTCCATCCACACGCGCCGGGGATCTTGTCCGGCGCTGATCGCCTTCAGAGTGGCGTCGTTCAGCATCAAGTTGTCAAGGTTCTTCATCTCGAACTGTTGCGGATAGAGCGAGTGAAGCGCAGACGCGATCTCAATGCCAAGTTCGGGCGCATCAAGCGCGTTCCTGTCAGTGACGATAATGTTAACGCCCCCACATTTCTTCTGTGAGTACACACTGGCGTTGGGAGTGAATTCCGTCGGCACAAAGCGAACCCCGCTGATGGCCCGCGCATTCAGATAGGCGGCCAGTTCCGCCGGCTTAACCCACGGAGCACCCAGCAGTTCAAAGGGAGTATCGGTACCGCGCCCAAGCGAAATATTGGTTGACTCAAGGATTCCAAGTCCTGGATAGAGAGAGGCTTCTGTAAGGTTACGCATGTTAGGTGAAGGATTGACCCAGAGAACTCCGGTCGAATCCAGCCAGTCGCCGCGCTGCCAGCCCTCCATGGAGACGACAGTGAGCCTGGAATGAATGCCGCGCTCGGAGTTATAAAAGCGCGCCAGTTCACCAATCGTCATGCCATGACGAATCGGAACCTGTCCGTAGTTAATGAAGTTTTCACGTCCTTTGTCGCTTATGGGACCTTGAATGTAAGAGCCGTTGATGGGATTCGGGCGGTCGAGTACAAAGATTTTCTTGCCCGTCTTTGACGCGGCCTCCAGAAAGTAGCCGAGCGTGGTCTCGTAAGTGTAAAAGCGCGCACCGATGTCCTGAATATCGTAGACGATAACATCCGCTGACTTAAGAATCTCCAGCGATGGATGGCGCTTGGCGCTGGAATCTCCGTAAACACTGTACACCGGGATCCCCGTTGCAACATCTTTCGAATCGGCAATGTCTGTCGTGTCCACAGCTCCGGCGACGCCGTGTTCGGGGCCAAAGATAGCGACAACTTGAATACCAGGCGCCTTGGCCAGCACATCGATGGTGCGATTTCCGTGCGAGTCCAAGCCAGTTTGGTTTGTAACCAAAGCAATCTTGGTTATTGCTCCGCTGCCCTCGTGAAGATCAGCAAACCCATGTGCCTCAAGCATGTCGATACCGTTGCGAACTGAACCATTGCGAGCGGTAACAAGACGCGCCGAAGACATTGCTTCGTTGTACCCTGTGATTCGTGCCAGGCGCAGTTTTTGATCGTCTGAAACTGAGAGTCCGAGGCTCTCGACGGCCGCGGTGGCGACTCGGGCGCGCAGTGAAATAATCGCCGAGTTATGACCGTGCGGATGAACCGCATTGGTAAGCAGAACCACATAACTATTCGTAACCGGATCGATCCAGATCGACGTTCCCGTAAATCCGGTATGTCCGAAGGAACCGATCGGGTAAAACTCGCCGCGATTGGTGGAATACGGTGAATCAATGTCCCAACCAAGGCCACGCAGCGAAGCCGCGGTGGGTGGCTGCTGCGGAGTGGACATCTTCTCCACCGTCAAGGGCGTAAGAACATGGAAACCAGTGAGCATATCCTGCGCAAATATTGAAAGATCGTCGGCGGTAGAGAACAATCCCGCGTGTCCGGCGACACCACCCATGCGACGCGTGGTAGGGTCATGCACGGTGCCGCGCAGCATATGATTGTCTTCGTCGTACTCAGTCGGCGCGATGCGCGGAAGCCATTCAGCGGGCGGCAAATAGCGCGTCTCTTTCATCCCCAGGGGCTCGAACACATTCTTTGCAGCGTATTCATTCAGGCTCATGCCGGAAACTTTTTCAACTAGAAATCCAAGCGCTTCAAAGTTAATATCGCTATAGAGAAAGCGCGAACCGGGAGCGAATTCGGGCTTCGCATCCATGACCATCTGGTACGCAACATCGCGTCCCTTCCACGCCGTTTTCAGATCGAGATCCTCAGGCAAGCCGGAGAAATGGGTGAGCAATTCACGGACAGTGATATCATGCTTCCCGTTTTTCGCGAACTCCGGCAAGTAGGCAGCTACCGGATCATTGAGACGAACCTTTCCTTCTTGTACCAGCTTCATAACGGAAGTCGTCGTGGCAATGCACTTTGTCAGCGAAGCAAGATCGAAGATGGTATCCGCAGTCATTGCTTCCTTGACCGGTTCTACCGAGCGCTGGCCGTAAGCCTTGCGATAAACCACCTTGCCATTGTGCCCAAACAACACGACGCCGCCTGGGATCGCCCCACGCGCTATTGCCGCGTTCATGATCTCATCGATGTTGGCAAAGTCCGCTCCGCGAGTGATAACCGCCGCATTTCCAGAGGGCAATGCGTTCTGGGCAAGCAATCCGCCGAACGATGCAGTGACGATCAATAGAATCAAGACAAACCGACAAATCGCAGATCCACTTTTCACTCGAATCCCCCTTGCCGGGCCTTCACCCGGCAATGCTTAAAACAAAATGATTAGAGATATAAAGCGGCAGCCTGACGCTGCCGCATACGCCTACTAAGCCAATACCGTCAACCCAAGACCGGGTCCGGACGGCAAGATCAACTTCCCCTGCCTCACCTTTACGCCTTCGTATGGATCGTTGGCAATCAGCAGATTTCCATCCAAGTCGGGATAATCCACGAGAGCCGCCAGATGAGCCGCGGCGGTAACTGTGCACGAACTGGAGACCATGCAACCGAGCATCACCTTCATGTCCATCGCACGAGCAAACTTGATCCATCGATAGGCTTCCATAATTCCTCCCGACTTATCAAGCTTCACGTTGACTCCGTCGTAAGCTTCCTTGAGCTTGGGAATCATCGCTGCGCCCGTGCAGGCTTCGTCGGCGATAACGGGTATGTGCACCTTGCTGCGCACATACTTGATCTCCTCAAACATGTGCGCAGGCATCGGTTGCTCAATGAGTTCCACGCCCTGCGTTTCAAGCCAGTTGATCTTGCGGATGGCTTCTTCCTTGTCGGTCCATCCCTCATTGGCATCTACGCGCAGTGGTTTTTTCGTTACGCTGCGAATGGCCGCAATCGTCTCTTCGTCACTCTGTAGTCCGACCTTGACCTTGAGAACAGGAAAATCGGCCGCCTCGCGCGTCTTCTGCCGTGTAATCTCAGGCGTGTCGATGCCAATCGAGAAAGTGGTCACAGGAGCGTCCTCGGGGTCGAGACCGAAATACTGGTACAGCGGAATTCCTAGTTTCTTGCCGAGCCAATCACACACGGCAATGTCCACAGCGGCCATGGCCGCGTGCTGATGGTCGCCAAGCAAACGGCGCACCTCGGCAAGAAACTTATCGAACTTCTGCGGATCGCCCACAGCTATTTTGTCGATGATCGCATCAATGGCTTGTTTGGCTTGCTCAGGAAACTCCTTGTATCGCACAATCGGCGCGCCCTCGCCGATTCCTGTGATGCCATCGCGCACATACTGAACATGAACCGTGTCACGATAAGCGCTGGAAGACATCGTGGTCGTCCAGGTATGGCGTAACATCAGACGTTTCAGTTCCGTCTTGACAACGGCATTTCCGCTCGCTGTGGAAGCTTTTGCAGCAAACATAGTTGCCGGCATTGCCGCGCCCACTCCCACGACACTAGCCGCTTTCAACAAATCTCGCCGATTCATCATTTCACTCTCCGCGCTGCTACCAGCAGTTTAGTCCAAGGCATATCGTCCAGCTTACTAATCTGGACCTCTGGGTGGGTGTTGGTTGTATCATGGATAAACTCGCCATTTCCAATGTACATACCCGTATGGGTGATGTTGGCCTGGCTCCTGCCAAAGAACAGCAAATCGCCCGGCTGTAAATCCTTGCGCTCCACCGGCGCCACCCCGCTCCAGCTTGCCTGCACACCGGCGTCACGCGGCATAACAATCCCACGTTGGCGGACCAGCATCTGCGTAAAGCCAGAGCAGTCATAACCATAACTTGAAACACCACCCCATGTGTAAGTGATGCCAAGAAACCTGCGCGAGAGTTGAATCATCTGATCGATGGTAAGTGGCGCGACATTCGCACTTACGTTGCCTTGTTCAACGTATGCCGTCCGGCCATTTACGAGCCTAACCTGGAGCCAGCGTCCCTCTTTGTCTATCTGACCGGAAATTAGTTCCAGCCGCGCCTCCCAAGGGAGGTTGAGCACGGGGGCGTGTTTGGTCACGCTGGGTTCGCGGTAGAGGTTCGCACTCAGTTGCACAACGCGAACCGCCTTACCGTCTGGAGCATAGCCGCCTTGCTGAGCCGTAATGTCGGACTCCGCCACCCAACCTGTGTAGTCATCTCCGGTGCGGATTTGGATCCACCCGCTCTTTTTCTCCAACGAAAGGACGCCTGCACCATAGAGAGCCTGCGACACAACCTCGCTGTCAGCGGAAGCGCCGGAATACATATTGATAACCGGCTTGGATATAACATAGTCCGGCTTGGCAACCGACTGCTGGGCACCCGCAATAACACCCCAGAGAGTCACACAGAGAACTAACATACATCGAACCAGCGGAAGTGCGGCGTTACTACTCATCTTCATCTTGCTTCTCCAATGGTGTAGGCCACCCAGCACATAATTGCCGTTGCGGCGGGGTACAACCTTACCACGCCAATGTTACTGATTACGAATCCAAAGGATGGCACGCTGCCGCCTTCCCACTTCGGTTACTTATCCTTCTTTACTCCCGGGGAATCAGCATGAATGGCAGACGACGCGACGGGCGGCGCAGGCAATCCAACTTCTTCCGGCTTGAGAAGCATATGCGTCTGATGATACTGCGAACTTGCCTCGTTGAAGCGATTGGCACGTTGAATCCATAATTGCATACTGAGGTCATAACGCGCCATGACATTGTCAAGCCAATACGGGCGATTCTCCTGGAGCCATGCATGGCGATAGAGTTCACGCGTTAGCCCATACCCCTCGCGTAGATCCTGGCATTGACCGTTCACCCCCGTAATCGCGCCTAGCTCACGGCCAACGGAGCGTTTGCCGACAGGATCGTTTTGATCCTGATACGCTCGCCCGTATCCCTCGGCAATTTCCTGTGAAACCTCAAATTTATACCCGATAAAGTCTATTCGCCGTGCGCCCATTTCCATTGCATCCAGCGCATCCGGCTCACGCAATGCCCCCGCGCCGCGAGCCTGTTCGATCAATATTATGGCTTGCTCGGCGTGCACTCGCATGACATGGGCCACCGGCAGCAACTTGACTGAAAGCTGCTGTCCCTCCGCGCTCCACGGATCGATCCAAAACAAGTTGTCAGTGGCGGCGCCGAGTCCCGCATCTTTCAGAGTCGTCTGCGCAGCCATCAGCTCCACTTGCGCCTGGTTGATCTTGCCGGTGAGATCGCCGTGAAAAACCTGGCCGTAGCTATTCTGAAATTGAGGAATGCTGCTTGTTCCAGATTGCCAGCCGGCAGCCGCGCCATAAAGCGCGCCATACCAATCCAAGTTGAACAACCCCTCGCCCAGATCGTTCCATACGGTGTTCAACTCGCCGGTGGAACCGAGCCGCTGGCCATCGCTGACAAATCTCTGGATATTATCAAGGCCAGCGTTGAAATTTGGATAGACGACCCTCCAGTTATTGATTCCTGGAGCTACCCAAGTCTCCATTCCAGCGTCTGCATACGGTAAAAGCCATTTGTCATAACCATTGGGATTCGGATTGTACTCCCACGCGACGGCAATCATATCCTTAGGCAGTGTCTTGACCAGTTTCGGACTGTCCATGGCGATATCACCCCAGAACAGAAGCTTCCGATGCAAGGGGCTAAGTTTCGAATGAATTTGCGTGAGGAAATCCACATAGACGGCGCTCAATCCTTCCTGAGTCACGCGAGCTTTGGTCTGCCCTCTTCCCAGTTCGAAGGTTTCGTCGGCGCCGATATGAAGCAAGGGACTCGGAAAAATTGAAGCCATTTCCGTGAACCATTGGCGGATTAAATCAAGCGACCCAGGCTGTCCCGGGGCCAGAACAGAACCATGAGACGTCTCCGCAAGTTGGGAATAGATGTCGAACATCAGGACGCGATGCAGGTGTCCAAAAGCCTCCTGATCGGGAACGACGGTAACGTGATAGTGGTTCGCATAGCGCACCAACTCGACAACATCGGCGCGAGTCATCGCACCGCCGGGAAGCGCAGGCAAGGGGTTGGACGTATACATCAGCGTGTTTTCAAAGTAAGGAGAGTAAATATTCACCTTGTACTCGGAAAGCACGCGGATCTGATGTTTCTGGAACTCAAGCGTGGGAACGGGGCCGCGCGATAAATCGTCACTCAGACCGCGATACTTCATGGCCGGCCAGTCACGAGCAATAACTCCGTGCAAAACGGCATGCGCTCCACTTCCCACTACCAATTGCTTGATGGTTTGCGCACCGTAATAGATTCCCGCGCTTGTGGCTGCAATGTCGTAGGTGGTGTCCCCATCGGATACGAGGACGTACCCTTCGTCGCGCATCGCTGGATCAAAGTTAATGTTGGCGCGAGAGAGAAGATCCGCCGCCTTCTTCGTATCCTGTTTCGTATTCTGGCGAAGAAACACAATCTTGATCTTGCCCTTCTTACCAGCCTGCGCAGCGATGCCGCGTTCCTTGAGCGAGCTGACAAGGTCTTCGGCAGCGAACTTGTCTTCGGGGTCATTGCTCGCGGCGAGGATACTGACACCCTGCCCCAGCGGGATATCCTTGACTTCGCGGATTTCACGCGGCATGGGAATCAGTGCTAATTTCGGGGCATCAGGCGGCGCCACAGAAGAGTGCAAAATATCCTGCGCCAGCAAAGCTGTTTGCAGCAATAAAAAAGCGCTCATTACAAGGCAGGTGGTTACGCAGGAACTAACAGCAGGGATCAGCAGGCGTTTGAGTAAATAAGAGGACCTGTGCATTCTTTTTACCTCACAATGCGCTGCGACTAGCTGCGGCATTATCGTGCAAGTTGTCAAGCGAGAGTAATTATAGCAAAACGGCGCCAGCCGAAGCCGGCGCCGCTCAGGTTAGATGCTAGAGAGAGTTAGAAGGTGAACTTACCCGCGATTTGCATAATGCGGTTATCGCGTGCACCGGTGATTTGGCCGAACGTCGAAGACGACGCCGAAGCATTAGGCGAACCCAGGTTGGTGTGGTTGAGGACGTTAAAGGCCTCACCGCGAATCTGGACATCCATTCCTTCGCGAATCTTGATGTTGCGGAACAATCCCAGATCGACGCGATCAAAGCCAGGAGCACTGACCACGCCGCGCTTTTCGTTACCGACCATACCGCCGGTGCTGCTAGCAATCGGAGTAGCGAACGCGCCCTCATAGAACCATTGGTAGCGGTTGTGGATCTTCGTTCCATAGCCGTTATTGGGGTTGCCGATCTGGTTGGGCCGGAGGCCGGCGTTGGTGTTTCCCAGAACGCCAATTCCAGCAGCATCCGTGATGTAGTTGCCGTTATTCTGGTTATTGATCGGGTTGGTGTAGGCGGTGCCGTTGTACATATAGTTGATGGTGTACGCCGCACTCTCCGAAATGGTGATCGGCAGGCCAGAGTTCACGGCCCAAATGCCGGAGATCTCCCATCCACCAACCGCGTGACCCAGAACTCCGCGTTGATCCTTCATCCAGGGCAGCTCATAGATGCCGTCCACCATCAGAACCGATTTCCGGTCGTCGGCGGCGCGGCCATATTCGGCGGCGATGTTGGAGGTTTGCTGCGGCTCGGTCGTGTAGTCGTTCTGGGCGTCGGTCAGATCGCGCGACCAGGTATAGTTCACGTCGATCATGCTCTTGCCCGCGAACTTCTTGGTGGCCTTGACCTGCAGCCCGTTGTAGTTGGAGTTGAAGATCGACTCGACTGCATCAATCGCGAAGTAGCCGGGATACGGCTTGATGCTGTTCAGGACGCGATCCGTGGTGGAGTTGAGGAACGACGGGATACAGGTAACGCCGGTAGTTCCACCTGTTCCAGCGTAGCAATACTGACCTACCTTCCCTGAGTCGGTCGTGGCATTTTCCGGCGAGACCCTGCCAACCCACGCGTTCGGCAACGGCTCATTGATGTCCATCATGCCGAGCAGATGCGTGCCGTGGGTACCGAAGTAGCCGGCATCAATCATGAAGGTCGGCGTGAAGACATGCTGAATATCCAGCGAGAACTGCTGAATATAAGGCGTGTGATAGTCGATCGGAGAGGCCACAATGCGGCCTGGAGTCGTTGAAGCAGCTGTCGTGGTGCCCGAGCCAGTCGCCGGGCTGTCAAATACAGCAGTCGAGAGCGAGTAACTGGTCACTGCAGGTGGATTGTTGAAGACCTGCGTTTCGTAGTAGCTGACTTCAGAGGAATCGAATGCCCATCCATAGCCACCGCGGATCGAGGTCTTGCCATCGCCAAAGAGATCATAAGCGAAGCCAAAGCGCGGCGCGAAGTTGTAGTTGTCCGCCTGGCCTACCTTGTTACCGAACGGAGAGGCATGGCCGGAGACTCCCGAATTGTTCTGGAAGATCATGCCGTTGATGTAGTTGATGCCGGTATAGTCAGCATTCGTATTGGCTGTGACGCTTCCGCCCTCACCTGGGAAGACAGGGTTGGTTGGCGTCTGGTTCGTGTTGTTGCACGTACCCTTCAAGCACATCAAGCCGCTGTTCATAATGGCCGGCGTCTTGGATTGATCGAAGGTGGCCGGGTCAAAGTTGTTCATGCGGTTGTGGCCGTCGGTCGGCTGGCCATAGTAGCCGTAACGCACGCCAAGATTGACCGTGAGGCGCGGCGAAACCTTCCAGTTGTCCTGAACGTATGCTTCCAGGTCATTCTCAAGGATGTCGGCCGTGATGGCGATCGATGCCTGACTGAATCCGCCATTGGCATTGCCAAGCAGGAAGTTTGCCATTGCGTTGGACGACGCATAGGCCCCATTCAACCCAGCTATTGTGGGAATACCCGTAGCTTGGGTAAAGCTGAACGAGCCGTTATTGCCGCCAGTGGAGTTTTCCTGTTTCCGGAAGTGGTTGTAGGTCGCACCCGCAATGATGGTGTGGCGGCCCAACGTCTTGGTGACATTGCCAAAGACGTTGCGGTTGATATCATAGTCGTTATAGACGCCTGTGCTACCCAGGCTGGCGATGTTTGAGATCGCGATCGTCGGGACCACGCCAAGCGTGTTGGTGTAAGGCAGGACTGGGTTGATATCCGTGGATACAGCGGATGTCAAGGCGCCGACGGGGGTGGTCAGAATCGAGTTGGCGGAGTATGCAAATCCGGCGTCGGCAAGCAACGTGGGCGTAAAGACATAGGTAATGTGCCCCAACTGCTCGGTTCCAGGATTCGTCGTGATGGTGTTGGAAAGGCCGGGGAGAGGCGAGGTGGTGAAGGTGCCCGTGCCGGAGGTGATCGGGAATGAGTCGTGGATGTAGCGATAGAAGAGGTTCAACTGCTGGCCAAACGACTGGTCAATGCGGAAGAGTACCTGGTTATTGTTGTAAGTGTTGGGCACGGTAGCAGCTATCTGGTGCGGGTCCAGGCCGGCGGCGATGTTGGCCGCGCTGGGTGGCGCCGGAATTAGGCTAAAGATGTCCTTGAGGTAGGCCTTTGCCACAGTATCAATCGTTGGGATGCTGTCGCCGTACGCGGTGCAGACACCAGTTGCCGGGTTAAACGCCGTGCAGACCGCAACCGGCCCCTGTGCCCAAGCTCCAGCGTTGGTTTGCCCTTTTGGAATCTGATACCAACTGTTCGAGAAGTCGCCCGTCCGCTCGGCAAGCGTGGGGACCATGGCCGTACCGGAGGTGTATTGCACCAGGCGGCGGGTTTCATCGGAGAAGAAGAAGAAGGTCTTGTCGTGGCCGTTATAGATGTGGGGAATCCAGACCGGACCACCAACGCTTTCGCCGAAGTCGTTGTAGCGAAGGATGGAGCGGGGCTGAACAGGCTGATTCAACTTGTTGCCCCATAAATTTGCATTGAGGATATTGTTGCGCCAGAACTCGTAAGCGCTGCCGTGGAAGTTATTGGTTCCCGACTTTGTGACGACGTCGATCTGACCCGAGGCGCTGCGTCCAAACTCGGCGGAATACTGGCCGCGCAAGGTCTTCACTTCGGCGATGGCGTCCGCGCTGGGATAGGTGAGCAGAGTCAGGTTGGCGCCGCGATCCACGTTGTCAGCGCCGTCAATAGTCCAGTTATTGGAGGTATTGCGGCCGCCGTTGACGGAGAAGTTCACTGTGTTCGACGCTCCACCAGGAGCCGTCGATCCGACGTACAACTGATCGGTCGAGCCGCCGTAAACAACGCCAGGCTGCAACTGGAGGAACTGCTCGTAGTTGCGATTATTCAGCACAAGTTCGTTCATCTGATCGCCGCTGATGAGGCCCGAAGACGTGGAGTCTTCCAGATTCAACTGTGCCTGAGCCGCAGTAACAGTGATTGATTCGCTCGTACTTCCGGCGAC
>Ga0255356_1000086_pt1 | contig 55991 bp, 49 predicted proteins | sample HBST100metaG_FD_189944 | JGI IMG/M metagenome (GOLD analysis project Ga0255356, IMG submission 189944) | Peat soil microbial communities from Stordalen Mire, Sweden - H.B.S.T100 | ecosystem: Environmental > Terrestrial > Soil > Wetlands > Peat | place: Sweden: Norrbotten County, Stordalen Mire...
TTGAAGCTCGTCAGATTGCTGCCTCTGGGCGACCTTCACCGGCAAGGCCCGCGAACACGAGCGGCAGGGTCGCGCTGAATCAGCAGCATGTGGGTACTCAAGCAGAAGCGCCGCAAGGACGAAGCGCAGCGGACGAATTGCGCGAGGAGATGTACAAAAGCGATCTCGAAGCGCGTACTGCGGGTACTTCGATTTCCAGCGGAATGAATGCCAGTAAGGGTTTGGGTGGCTTGGGTGCTCTGGGGGGCGCGCCTGTCGAGGGCGTGAGTTCGCTGCTTCAACAGCTCGCTGGCGCATATCCGAAATCTGTTTCCGCTGGGAATGCTGGAGTTCCAAGTCTGTCGGCCTTGTCCGCAAATGCAGGCTCTGGAGATCAGAGCGATGCGAACCTACAGGAACATAAAGAGAGCTTCATCGACAAGGCGAGGCAGGCCAGGGATGAGCGGGACTATTCGTCCGCGACGCGAGCGCCAGCCCTATCGAAGTATGAAATCAAATCTGGATGGGACATTCCGGCGACGCTTGAGAGTGAAGTGAACACCGACCTGCCGGGTGAGGTAAAAGCCGTTGTGCGTGAGAATGTCTACGACACAGCGTCGGGCCAGTATTTGTTGATCCCCCAAGGTTCTCGCCTGATTGGTCGATACGACAACCGTGTCTCCTATGGTCAGAGTCGAGCAATCGTCGTTTGGTCGCGGCTGATCTTCCCGGACGGCTCCAGCGTGGATCTCGATGGGATGGTGGGGCACGACGCCTCTGGAGCGGCCGGTTTTCACGACCAGGTGGACAACCACTTCGTGCGGCTTGTCTCGATGGCTTTGATGCTGAGTGCGTTTACAGCCGGAGTCGAGATGTCCCAGCCGCAGGGGAGTTCAGCGTCAGGCGCGTTGTCGCCGAGCGCGGCTGCAACTCAAGCCCTTGGCCAGCAGTTCGGGCAGTTGGGCATGGAGGTAACACGGAAGAATTTGAACATCCAACCTACGGTAAAGATTCGACCGGGCTATCGGTTTAATGTGCGCGTGAATCGTGACATCGCGTTCACGGAGCCGTATGGAGATTTGAGAGCGGGAGAATAGGAGCCGATTATGCAGATTGTGTACCGCAACATTCGTTTTAGTGCAAAGGTCGATCACTGCCTGCGTCGGCGCTGGAGGATGCACGGCGACTTGTCTATGCGCGTCCGTGAGGCTCTGGATGGCGTGAACCTGCTTGATGTGGAGTTGCTCAACGTGGATTCGCGCCGGGTCCATGCAACGCAGGTTGGTGTATTCGAGTCTGCGTGGCTCGCCGCCCACGAGGCGGCGAGCGTGCGTAGATGCTCTTTGAACACGCTTGTGAATAGTGCGGTTTGGGCAGCTTTCGGCGCGCCGAGGTCCGGCCAACGTGGCCGGCCTCGCGGCCGGAATCGACGAGAAACGTCCGTTTCCGAAGGGAGTTTGGGGCCGGCGTGAGGTGGCAGGCGTCTGAGTACCTGATAACATTCGACCGAGAAGGTTACTGCCCGCAAACTGAGTTAAAGGTTGCAAGCAATATCGGCCTCTTTCAGGAGGACCGAATGTGAGAACAAGGTGAGTCTACGACCTGGCTGAATTCAGATCGTTTTTCCATTCAGCCATCCGATCACCGCATAGCTGATGTCGCAGTACGAGGGGAAAAGTTGCAGGAGCGCGAAAGCCTCTTCGCGTTCAATTTTACGTCCCGTTGGATGACCGACTTCATTTCGCGTTTTTCGGATCAGGTCGAATATACCCGCTATTTCAGCAGTAATATCCTCTTTGCTCAAGTCTCCAGAAATCTTCCGTATCAATGGATCGAGGCGCTTGCGGACTTCGTCGTAGATGCGTTTTGCTGGCCTTCCGCTCGTGTCGGCGGTAAATTTGTCCTTCTTTGCTTGAGTATCGAGCGCAGCGTGGATGGCGTCCCGCAAGGAGAGTAAGACCGTCTCCGCTGCGACGCCTAGCATGATGGCTGATCCTAGATAGGATGCTCCGCGGAAGCACGAGAGGGATTCAGTCAGATACAGCAGAGCCGTTGAACCAACGTATGGGACCTTTGCTTTGAGTCGCTCGATGTATTTCCCAGTGTCATAGGGAGTGAACTCACCTGACTCCAAACACTTCTTCCCCCATTCTGTTACCTGAAAGAACGGCAGTTCTGGGCTGCCTGCCCCGCTGCCAATGCCTGTGCCTGGGATAACGATACCCTGAATGATGAGTTCCCAAATTACACCTCGGACTGCATCTGAAATGTAGCTTGGGATCTCATAAGCGCCCATCGGTCTGGGTAGTTGTGACGGGGTTGCTTGGCCATATATCTGTCGAGCTACTTCAGCCAATTCAAGGGGTGAATTGCTGGCCGGACCCTTCCGTAGGCGGTCATAGATCCATTCGCGCAACTGCAATGGTTCAATGTTTGAATTCGACATACCTCTTGCCTCGATTAAACTTCGCGATCTGAATCGCGCGTTTGCAGGGAATCTGTCCGAAAACTGCTTATATACAGCGCTTGTGCTCGATTATAAATCTGTAGGGTTCTTTCATGATCGGGAACCCTACCCATTCGATTTCCCTGAATTCTCAAAGTGCTGGGGTATATTCCCGTACATCATTGCGGCTCGATGTATCGCCTGTAAGGTCTCCCGCATCAAGTCAGGGGTATCCGATACGTTCGAGAGCATGGTTAGGATTTGATGCGAGGTGGCAAGCTCCTCGTCCTCCAGGTAGTGCTCTGGATGGTTGGTTGTGACCAGAAGGCTGATCGGGTCTTTGCCGCCATTCCGCTTACGTATCCGATCCAGTGTCTTGTGAATAAAAGGATGCGGTGGTTCCATAGACAAAAGAGGGGCTGCTGTCTTCCAAGGAAGATTCAGATCGAGAAAGACAACCAACGGGTGAGGCGGTCTCTTGTCAATGGCGTCATTCAGGAGCTTTCCAATGGGCATATCGTACTTGCCTTCCTGCGCAGGGGCTCCGGGTTGGCCCATCACGCCGGGTCGGTGCTTGCTTTTGGCTTCGACTGAAATCTTCTGCCTGGTAACCCTATGAGTGGCCGTGAACTCCGCATGTCGGGTCGAGCGGTCCGTCTCATCCTCATGTTCTATATCGAATCCCGCTCGGATGCAGGTCGCCTCGGCAAACAGTTCGTGCCTTGCTCCGTGGAAGAGGTTATGGTTTTTCAGCCGCTCTACCAGATGCTTGTCCAAGCGTGCGGTGTCGTTCACAACCCATAGATCGTAAGCGAAGCCGAAGTACGCTTGCATCGGCCCGGTCATCTGCGAGATGTAAATGCCGTCCGGAGTTCGCTCCTGCTTGTTCATGTACGACAGCGCCTTGTATCTCAACTCAATGACTGGATGTCGCTCTCCTCTGGGCTTTGCAAATTCGGCTTCAGACCATTCACGTCCAAAAACATTTTGGAAGAAGTTGAGCAGAATGTCTGTGAAGTACCTGGCCTTGTCTGTAGGTTGCCAGACGATCCCTCCACCGGCGATAACGAGCTTGTAGCCATTCACATCCATTGCAATCGGCGGGCGAACATGGCCAAATTGCCGAGTGAACTCCAAATCCTTGCGCTGCTGCTCTGCAAACTTACGGGCGATATCAGGTGGAATCGGGTGTGATTCGATCTTTGTCACTCGGAACTGCGGAGCGGCAGGGGGAAGCACAGGTAGTGGAGCGGGGAAAGTCGTCATACCCCCGTGGCATTTCTTGTATTTCTTGCCACTATAGCAGGGGCAAGGATCATTGCGGCCAATCTTGCTCATGGGCAACCATCAGAAAACTGTAAGAATTCTATCGCTTCGACGCTTCTTCGTGGCACATTGCCGACGTGACGCTGATGGAACTTCTAGAGGAGCAATTATTACCTACCGGACTCGAAGTGAAACGTTGCTTTCCAGTCTGTTTCCTCGCCCAAAGTCAGATACGCCTCGAAGGGTTTGCCCTGTTTGGAGATGAAGCCTTTGAGCAGGGCAGTCTTGCCCTTCATGCAGAGCGTCTCGACCTGCTTTGGGGTGAGGGTCTTCTTCGCAATGGTCTCGCTGATGCTGAAGTTGCAGCCATCGCGGTAGCGGCTGCAACCGTAGAAGTTCTGTCCATTGGGTTTCTTGACGGTGCCTTGCTTGCATTTCGGGCACACGAGCGATCCGGGCGGTGGAGCACTGCCTGCCCTTGCCGGGGCTGAACCGCTCGACGCCAAGATAGGCTGTGGCGCGATGTGCAGCAGCGCCAGTTCCTTCTTGAGCTGGCCGTCTATGCTGGAAACCACATTGAGATACTGGGCCTTGCCTTCGGCAATATCGTCGAGCTGTTGCTCAAGGGAGCGCGTGTAGTCGTACTCAAGAAATGCGAAGTGCCCTTTGAGCGCGTCGATAACCAGGATGCCGAGGTCGGTAGCCCGCAATATCTTCTTAGCATCGTCGATGTAGTTGCGGGTGATGATGTTCTTGAGGATGGCCGGATAGGTGGATGGCCGTCCGATGCCTTCATGCTCCAGCTTCTTGATGAGGCTCGCCTGGGTGTAGCCGTTCGGCGGGCGAGTCTGCTTGTTCAACACGCGGGCGCTGTCGGCATGAAGCTGGGTGCCACGCGGGAGCGCGGGAACGCGGCCATTCTCGTCCGATTGTTTCTCCGCGTCTTCCGCGTCTGGTTCTTCGGTGGCATCCTTGGCCGTCAGAGTGCGCCAGCCTGGTTTGATGAGAGTTCGGCCCATCGCCTTGAAGACGAAGGGCTGCGAGCCTTCCTGGGCGGCCAGCGTGAGCGTATTCACGCTGTATTCGGCATCCGCAAGCTGGGATGCTACAGCGCGGGTCCAGATGAGGTCGTAGAGCTTCTGCTGGTCGTCGTCCGCCCCAGCATTGCGTTGTTCCAGGTGGGTGGGGCGGATTGCTTCGTGGGCCTCCTGCGCACTCTCTTTGGACTTCCAGGTGCGCGCTTTGGGCGGCAAGGGCAGATTGTTACTGGCCGCGTAGGCCCGAATCTCGGCCAGCGCCTCGGCGGAGAAGTTCTGGCTGTCAGTGCGGTGGTAGGTAATCAACCCCTCTTCAAAAAGCCGCTGGGCAATCTGGGCGGTCTGCTCCGGCTTGTATCCGAACGTCACGCTGGCCGCCTGAAGCAACGTGGCCGTTGTGAAGGGCGGTGGCGGAGCCTTGGACGCGGGCTTGGTCGCCGCAGCGGTCACGGCAAAGAGTCTGCATTTTGCGGCTTCTTCCGCCAGCGCGGCGTCGAGGATGTATTCCTCGCCTTCTTTGAGGAACGGGGCCGTGTCCCACTGGGCGCGCCACTTCCCGTCGTCGAAGATCGCCTCGGCGCCGAAGTGCTTTGTCTCTTTGAATGCCTCGATCTCACGTTGCCGATCAACGACTAGGCGGAGAGCAACGCTTTGAACGCGCCCGGCACTGAGTCGCGCAATGCCAGTTTGGTTCGAGAGTGCAGGCGACACCTTATACCCGACGAGGCGGTCGGCGCCGCGTCTGGCCTCTTGCGCGTGGATTAGGTTTGTGTTGAGTTGCCGAGGCGCTTTGAGGGCGGCACGGATTACGTTTTCAGTGATTGCATCGAAGGTGACGCGCTCGTATCGACGAAGGTTGAGAACCTGTTGCAGGTGCCATGCAATAGCTTCTCCCTCGCGGTCGGGGTCCGTAGCGAGATAAACCTGTTCGGAGCGAGAAGCGCGCTGCCGGAGTTGTGAAACGACAGATTCGCTCCGTTCGAGGATCTGGTATTCGAGCCGATACGTGTTCGGCTCAACGCCCAAGCTCTTCACCGGGAGATCGCGAATATGCCCGACGCTTGCTGCGACATCCCAACCGCTGCCTAGAATTGCCTTGATCTTCTTGATTTTGTTTGGACTCTCGACAATCATCAGCTTCATGCGGTTGCCTCTTGCCCGGCGATCTTCCGACAGGATTATGCGCCGGTGGTATAGGTTGGACTTTTTAGTTTGTAGATGGAGGCAAAGTAGGCCACCATCACGCGAAATGCCTTGGAGCGATTCACTCCCCCAAGAACCTCTCCTCCAACTCTTTCCAGTTCATCCGCTATTTCGTAGGTCAGGGGGAACACGAAGGCGGTGTCGATCGTTTGAAATGGAATGTTCAGCCACGGGCCGTTGTAGAACGCAACAATTTGTGCCTGAGCGACCTTGGTTTTGAAGTTCATGATGATGTGCTCTGCGAGAGCGTTCTTTTTGCGAATTCCGAGTACGGCAAAGAGTTGATTGAAGTGTGTTTTCGTGAATTTGGTGTCTATGGTGAGCCGGAGTTGTGTCCGCTTTTCAAGCGGCGCGACGATTCTGCGTTTCGTTCGGATTGCTGCCTTCTTCGGAGGGGTCATGTCGCCACCTTTCTGTGATGTATTATAGAGCATATCTGTACGAGTTTGGAAGGAAAATAACGCTAAATTGCAGCAATTAAAGCAGGTTTTACACAGCGAATGGCAGGGGCGGTAGTGGGTTTATTGCACGGGGAGCGTTTTGGACGCACCCCCGTGCGCATTCTTTACCGGAGGTCTGATGCGGTCGATGGCGTACTGAGCGAAGTAATCTTCTTGGAGCCGGACCCACGTGGCGGAGATCCTGACTTCTGTGGGCGATACGCCGAGCATATCTCCGTAAGACGATTCACCATGCCCTTTGGTCCCAACCCGCCGGTGTCCGCCTGTGCGCGGCGTACCGACTGGTAGATTTGCGGCCGTCCAACGATATTGCTCAGGTGAAGAGCCGTCCGAATGGCAATGTTGCGCTCGCATGAGAATGGAATGCTGTCCAGGCGAAGCAGACAGACAACAATCTCCGAAAATTCAGGGCATTTTACCCGTTTGAGCCGAGTGTCGCACGTTGGGGTCTCGCGAATGGCCGCTGGTACCGCAACGGCCAATTGTTCGGTAGAAGCGCCGCGAATGAGATGCGCTGCTGTGATGATTGCGGTGTTATGATCCTGATCGAAAGCCGTGTCGCCGATCATGTCAAGGAGAGTCCCTGCAAAGGAAGCTAGAGACCTGTGTGCCTGTTGTCGTGCCCTTTGAATAATCCGATAGCAGCGAGCCATTTGTGCTTCCCACATGACCCGCTTGGCTGGTGAAATCTCGCTGGACGCAAGGTTTCGTGTGAGTGCTTCGATTCTCTCTTCAGCTTCTGCGACTGTCATCCCTTACCCTTTCCAAATCGATTGATTTCACCAAGGAAAACACTACAGGTACATTTGTTTAGACACCCGGTTGCGCTTCAGTGTTCCCTGCTGCGGTACTGAAGTGTCACTTCTCGTTAGCAGAGGAATCCACTTCGTCAACTGCGGTTACCCGACTTTTTGCAGCACTACACAACTGCTGTAGTAGATGTAGTGCCATCCGATTTGCTACTAGATTTTGGACGCCCATTCATGGCTGCGGATAGCAAAGATTACACAACTTCTTTAGGCTCAGGAACTTTTTGTGGAGTTGGGTTCACGAAAAGGAAAAGCTCGCGCGGTCACGTTGGTCGGCGCGGGAGAGTTCGCGGGTACTAGAGAATTGAAAACGCCGAAGCTGGTCGCGTGATCCATATCACAATTAGCTTGCCCGGAATCCTGAGACGCCTTCAATGCGGAGGTTCGCCACGAACGTGATCCTGCTTTTCGTCGAGTTACTTCTCCTTGTCGAGTGTGGTTACCAACGAACCAAAGGCCGCAGCCCCTTTTCCGTGCTGAAAGGCAACTAGAATGGATTGTCATCGTGAAGCTCGGAACTTTGGTTGGCGTCCACGACGACCGTGACGTCGCCGTCGTCTGGATCTGGCGCGGATTCGCCCGTCTGAAATGTCTGTCGTCCCAGAAGGGTGAAGCTGTCGATGACGATTGCTGTATGGTGGTATTTCAGCTTGTCCTTATCGGTCAACGTCCGATAGGCAATGTGACCAACCACGTGAAGCGGATTACCCTTCTTGACGTACTTCTGGATCACGTCGGCCGGTTTCTTGCCGTACATGACCATGTTGTGCCAGAACATTCGGTCACGCTCGGGCGGATGGAGGAGATGGCGGTGGCCGTGCGTACCAACTGGTGTGAAGCACAGCGTGGAGCCAGGGAAAGTTTGAGGATCAGGCGCTTGTGTACCTGAAGCGGCTGCTTTGGCAGAGGAAGTATTCGGCGGGGCGACGGAAGTCGGAACCGTGCTGGCCCACGTCTCGAATAGAAGTAGGCCAACGGGCCGCATACTCAGCTATACTTCGGAGGTGTCATCAAAGCCTCATCTCAGCCCTTTTAACAGGTTAGCCTTGGGTAGTAGCCAAGCTCACCTAAGCTCTTTTAGTAGAGCATTGTAGGCAATCCATGGTGCTGCCGGATTGCGCTACGGGCCGGGAGCAAGGAGAGCCAAATTGCCGGAGCCAAAGGCGCAGCGTCAGCAGGCCGTGCACGATCTGCTTCATGGACTCAAGGGACTTGAGCCGCTCAAGAAGCTCTTCTGGAGCGAACTGAATTACGACCGGGTGAACCAGCCGCTTTCCCGGCGCGGTTGGAAGGAGGGCGTTGCCGGCCTGCTGGCCGACGATCCCGTCCTGTTCGCCTCCGGCGCGGACGCTTTTCACGTCATCTATGCACGGCTTGCCTCCGACAAGCTGCTAATCGGCGATGAGCGACCCGTTGTCTCCAGGCTGCTGCAAGAGCATCCTTACGCGCTCTTCGTCTTCTCCAACTCCCGCCAGGAGAACTTCCACTTTCTCAACGTCAAGTACGACGACGACACGCAAAAACGGCGGCTCTTCCGGCGCATCACCGTTGGCCCATTCGAGCAACTCCGTACCGCTTCGGAACGGATCACGCTGCTCGACCTTGCCGACGTAAGCCAGGACCTCTTCGGGCTGTCGCCTCTTGCCATCCAAGAGCGGCACGACCAGGCGTTCGATGTTGAGCCGGTCACGAAGGAATTCTTCCATGAGTACAGGCGGATATTTGAGGAAGTGGAAGAGGCAATCACCGGCTTTGGCCGCGACAAGGACCGAAAGCGCCTTTACACGCAGCGCCTCTTCAACCGGCTCATGTTCATCGCCTTTATCCAGAAGAAGGGTTGGCTCAAGTACAACGGGGATGCCGATTATCTTGCCGCTCTGTGGAAGGCCCACCTCAAGGACGACAGCGTCTCCGACAAGAATTTCTACCGGGACCGGCTCAAGCGCCTGTTTTTCGACGGTTTGAACACGACGAATGAGGTCAACAGAATCGGCATTAACCGCGGAGGGTTTCTCAAAACGCTGATCGGCGACGTGCCCTATCTCAACGGCGGACTCTTCGAGGACGACGAAGACGACAACGACGAAAACATCAAGGTGCCGGACAAGGCCACTGGCTCGATTCTCAAGAGCCTCTTTGCGAAATTCAACTTCACGGTGACGGAAAGCACGCCGCTCGACGTGGAAGTGGCTGTCGATCCGGAGATGCTCGGCAGGATATTCGAGGAACTGGTCACCGGCCGGCACGAGTCGGGCAGCTACTACACGCCCAAGCCTATCGTGTCGTTCATGTGCCGCGAGGCGCTCAAAGGCTACTTGGGGACGAATGCCGCCAGCGAGAGCAAGGAGGCCATCGAACGCTTTGTCGAGAAGCATGAGCCGGACGATCTGCGGAATGCGGAGAGCGTTCTGGATGCGCTGCGGCGGGTTAAGGTCTGCGATCCGGCTTGTGGCTCTGGCGCGTACCTGTTGGGAATGCTCCATGAACTGCTTGATCTGCGCGCCGCGCTCTTCCAATCGCGCAGGCTGGACAGCCTATCCGTCTACCAGAGAAAGCTGGAGATTATTCAGACCAATGTTTACGGCGTAGACATCGACCAGTTCGCAGTCAATATCGCCCGACTTCGGCTTTGGCTGTCGCTGGCAGTCGATTTCGAGGGTGTAAAGCCGGAGCCGCTGCCAAATCTTGACTATAAAGTCGAATCGGGAGACAGCCTGCTCGGCCCAAGCCCGACTGGCGGCTTAGAGATGGATTTCCGCAAGCCCCTCATCGAAGATTTCCTCGTTCTAAAGTCTGAATATTTGACTGCGCATCATAGCCACAAAAAGGTTCTAAAGGAAAAGATCGACAAGCTCAAAGCCGATATTGCGAGTTTCGGAAGTCATAAAAGGAGTGAAGGATTCGACTGGATCGTCGAATTTGCCGAAGTTTTCATCTCAAAAGGATTTGATGTTGTACTAGCTAATCCACCTTACGTGCGGGCGGATGCACAGTTCAAGCATCTCGAACCTGAACCACGAGAAGCCGCAATCGCAAAATGGAAACACTATCGCCAAGAGCTGGTTAATTCAGATCAGTTTGAGACTTTGAAGGAAAAATGGGATCTGTATATCCCTTTTCTTGAGCGAACCTTTCAGATGTTGAAGCCAAGCGGAATGATGACATATATCATCCCAGACTCATATAACTCAAACAAGTATTCGGAAGCGTCTCATGATCTCTTTCTGCGGGAAGCGACCATACACCGAATTGACTTTTGCTCAGGCGTAAACATATTTAATGCGGGAGTGCACAATACCATTCTGTTCTTTCGCAAGCAGTTTGGCGGCGCTTCGATTCCTCGGCGAGTTTTGCATACTGCGCCTGACGTTGAACAGTTTCTTGCAGATTATCAAATCCTTCCGAGCTGTTCTCAACTTGAAATGGGGCCATCGCTCTTCAAACCGCAGGAGAGGATCGGAGCCACTAGATTTGACCATGTAGTTCTATGGCGCATTTGTTATATAAGCAAAGGTATGGCGTTACACGCTCATGAGGAGAAGGCTCCGGGCGAGTTCAAAGCTGAAGATTTGATTTCAAGTCGGCGAGATGCTCGGCATCCAAAACAGTATGTGGAAGGAAAGGATATCGAACGATGGGCAACCAATCCAACAAAGTTTCTTGAGTATGAAACATCCCGATCACCGAAGAAATTGAGTCGGCCGACATTTCCAGAACTGTTTGAAGTGCCCACGAAGCTGATTTCGATGGACATCGCTGCTGAGAGGACTGTGGTTACTCTTGATAAGTCCGAAGTGTTTCACAATCACTCTGCATGGTCTTTTGTCCCTTGGCATCTCTTGAAAGGGGTCAAGAATCGATCCATCAAGAAGACCGCTGTTTATAGAAGTGAAGTGAAAGCTGCCACAATGCCAGCGATTACAAGGGATGACCTCGAAAAGATTTCTTTATCATTCACTGCTGAATACCTTGTCGCTGTGATGAACTCCAGCTTCGCTCAACAGTGGTTGAGCGCGGAGCGCCGAAATAAACTTCATCTTTACCCGGACGATTGGAAACAACTTCCGATTCCAGTAGCGAGCAAGGATGAACAAAAGATGATGGTCGGCCTTGTTACGAAGTTGTGCGCGAGTATTCAATCCGGAGCTAAATCAGAGGAAATATCTTCCATCGAAGCGAAGATAGATGCGGCTGTGAACGATGTAATCAGAAGGACTTCAAAGTAGGTTCAGTGATGATATACCATCATCGACAATCGCAGTAACAAGATGGACGGTCACATCAGAAAGACTGAAAGAAATGTGGAGAGGTAGGTTACGGAGAGAATAGGAAATCAATGAGCATTGCGCAACTTGCCTTCCCGTTCAGCGTCGAGACCGTCCCGCAGTCACCGCCCGGTGGAACTGCAACCGAAACCTCGACGCAGATTGAGGAGCTTCTCGATGCCTTCGATGGCGAACCCTCGTTGAAGCGTCTGTTCTGGGAACTGCTGTCGTATGATCGTGTGCGCGACCCGTTGCCTCTATCCATTCTGCCGCCCTCCGCAATCAGATTCATGATGAGCCTTGAGGTCTTTGCCGCAACCGAAGTCTTCACAATCGTCATTGCCGTTGTCCAGTACATTCCCAAGGACGGCAGCCTGGAGCAAATGATCTGGGCTGTGAAGCGAAATATCGCCAATTGCGTTGTGCTGTTGAATGAGGCGTCCACCTGGTCAATCATCTATCCCGATGAAATCCTGAAACCGAGTGTCCGAATGCTTCCGCTGCCGGGGCCAAAAGACAGGCGGGCAGAAATCGTGCAGGCGCTCTGCGCTCTGAATACCGCGGACGATGTATCCGGCGAGGAGTTCACAGCATTCGAGTTAGCCCAGAATTTGGATGAGTCCTTTCCCGGCGCTACACCGAACATCGGAGACATCCTTACCGACTTTGAACGGATTGAAGAGCACCCGAATGAGGAACTGCGGGAGCTTTGGCAATTTATCCGCATGGCTGGCCAGTACCCATTGTTGAAGCCCGCGCAGGAGCGCGGCGAAGACCTGACCGGCGATGAGGTTGCGCCTGACGGAAGCGGGTTGAACTATCAACAGTGGCGTCTAGTTGTCCACAACCTTCGACTCGTACTTTGGATGGCACGAAAAGTCCCGAAGATTGAGATAACTCTTGCAGACCTCATACAAGAAGGCTGCACTGGACTCATGATTGCCGCAAAGCGATTCGATCCGAATCGAGGCTTTCGCTTCACGACCTACGCGTTTCATTGGGTCAAGCAGTCAATGTTTCGTGCCCTACATAATCAATGCAATTTGATTCGCTGGCCGGTCTATCGTGCTGTCTCGCTGATTCCGGCTCTGATTGAGAACAGAGAAGATGGGCTCAGGCCGGGGGAAAAGCCAGTCCGTTCATTCGAGGGCAAGATGCAACGACGGCTTTGGATGCTCTCCCTGACTGGCGAGAATCCGATTGACTCAACAGTAAGACATCAGGCACAATCCGCAATCGATGAAACGCTTTTACAGCTCAAGCGAAAGCAGCGAGTGGTTATTGAACGTAGATATGGCCTCAGAAATGGAGTCGAGGAGACTCTGGAATGCATTGGCCTGGACATGGGACTAACCCGTGAGCGAGTCCGACAGCTTCAGGAAAAGTCCCTTTTCAAACTTGGGAAGCCGTTAACGCCCAGAACGCAAAAAGTTGCAGAACGTGCGCGTGGTTTTGGCGACGGGTATGAAGATACCTTGGAGAGCGTCGAGGAAATTGCATCGAAGAACGCTCCCAGAATCGGTAGTCTACTGATTGATGCTCTGCGGGAGCATTGGAATGCCATGGAATGGCGTCAATCATGCGACTTGGATGAGGGATCGGTCCTAGCTCAAGCTCCGTTCCGCGATTTCATGCACGGTGTTTACAATCAGAATTCGGAAGGCTGAAACCAATGGCGATCCACGACATCATCGACAATCGCAGCGAAAAGCTGGTCGATCACATCAACGAGATTCTCGGCTCGACCGCTTCATGCCGCTTCGCGGTTGGCTACTTTTTTCTTTCCGGCCTGGAAAGTATTGCCAAGTCGCTGACGCCCGTGAAGGAGTTGCGCCTCCTCATCGGCAACACGACAAATCGCGAGACGCTGGAGCAGATCGCCGAAGGATACCGCCGCCTGGAGCTCGTGACCGACAAGGCTGAGGAGCAGAATTTCCCCAAGAAAACAGAGACCAAGCGCATGGCGGCGGAGACTGCCGAAAACATCCGTTCGACCATAGAATTCATGGACCAGACGGATGAGGCCGAGGCGACGGTGAAGATTCTGGTTCGGCTGATCGAAGAGAAACGATTGAAGGTCCGGATTTATACCAAAGGCCGGATGCACGCAAAGGCGTACATCTTTACCTATGGCGACTCCTTCAATCTGCTGGGCGAGAAGATTACCAAGCATGAAAAGGGTATTGCCGTCGTCGGTTCATCGAATCTGACTTTATCCGGCGTATCCCACAACACGGAGTTAAACGTCGTGGTCCCTGGCAACAACAACCACGATGAACTTGTCCGCTGGTTTGACGAGTTGTGGGATGAGTCTCAGGACTTTGACGAGACATTGATGAACGAGATGCAGCAGTCCTGGGCGCTCGCGCCAGTCCGGCCCTATGACATATACATGAAGACGATGTATTCGCTGGTAAAGGACCGGCTGGAGGATGAAGAGGACCGGGGCATCCTATGGGATGATGAGATCACGAAGAAGCTGGCAAACTTTCAGAAAGTTGCAGTTCGGCAGGCGGTTCAGATCATCATGGACTACCGTGGCGCGTTTGTCGCCGACGTAGTGGGTCTCGGCAAGAGCTTTATTGGCGCGGCCATCGTGAAACACTTCGAGCGTACCGATCACGCACGGCCTCTGATTCTTTGCCCCGCTCCGTTGATCGAGATGTGGGAGAGCTACAACGAAAAATATGAACTGAACGCTCGTGTTCTTTCTATCGGTCATCTTTTTGAGCAATCAATGGGTAGCGTCAATCTGCTACTGGATAGCGTCCTATACAAAGATCGCGACTTCATCCTGATCGACGAGAGTCACAACTTTCGCCATACAGGCACACAGCGCTATGCACTTGTGCAGGACTACATGGCAGCAGATCCATCGCGGCGTTGCTGTCTGCTGACCGCAACGCCGCGAAACAAATCCGCTTGGGATGTTTACAGCCAAATCAAGCTATTCCATCAGGACGACAAAACGGATATGCCGGTCGATCCTCCAGACCTCAAGCAGTATTTCAAGTCCATCGAGAAGGGCGAACGCAAGTTGCCGGAACTCCTGCGCCATATTCTGATTCGCAGGACGCGGAACGCAATACTCCGCTGGTACGGTTACGACTCTGTGACGCATCAGCCGGTGGACCCGTCCCGATTCCGCGAATACCTGGACGGGCGCCGACGAGCTTACGTTGAAGTGGCCGGGAAGCATCAGTTCTTTCCAAAGCGCGAACTCGAAACAATTGAATACAGCATCGAAGACACGTACCAGGGTCTCTATCAGGAGTTGCGCGGGTATCTCGGAAAGCAAGACCAAGACAACGGCAAGAGTCAGCCGCCGAAGCGCCCCGGCAATCGCTTGACTTTCGCACGGTACGGCCTGTTCCGGTATGTAAAAGAGGACAAACGCAAGAAGGAGCCGTATGCAAGCCTGCACCGAGCCGGAGCGAATCTGCATGGCCTGATTCGTGTGCTCCTGTTCAAGCGGTTCGAGTCGAGCGTGTACGCCTTTCAGCAGACGATTGATAGGCTGCTGAAGACACATGAGACTTTCTTGAGGGCATTGGAGGCTGGATTTGTCCCAGCGGGTGACGAAGCGCAAGCAATCATCTATGACCCAAGTGAGCAAGAGGAAGCTGATCTTCTTAGTGAATTGAGGAAGGTCTCGACCCGGTATCAATCGGAGGACTTCAACATTGGTCCATTGCGCGACCACATCGAACATGACATCGCAATATTGAAGCGCATCAAGGCTCTGGTTGAACCGATCACGCCGGAGAAAGATGCGAAGCTCAAGGTTTTGTTGGGGCGACTGAAAGAGAGTCCCCTGAGCAAAGGCAAGCGGCTGATCTTTACGCAATACGCAGACACTGCACGGTACTTGTACAAAAACATCAATCCGGGTGGAGAGGACGAAAAGATCGAGGTCATCTTTAGCAGTGACAAAAGCAAGTTTCGCATTGTCGGGCGCTTCTCGCCGAAGTCAAATCCTGAATACAAAGCTGGGTCGAATGATACTGAGCTTGATACTGTGATTGCGACCGATGTTCTCTCTGAAGGTCTCAACCTTCAGGATTGTGACAAGATCGTCAACTACGATTTGCACTGGAATCCGGTGCGTCTCATCCAGCGGTTCGGACGTATCGACCGTATAGGCAGCGAACATGACTCAGTGTTCGGCTTCAATTTTCTGCCGGAAACTAACCTCGAACGTGAACTCAAGCTTAAGGATAAACTCGGAAAGCGCATTCGAGAGATTCACGAGACTATCGGCGAAGACTCCGCCATTCTCGACCCGTCGGAGCAGCTGAACGAAGAGGCCATGTACGCCATTTATGAAAAGGATGGCGGTACGAACCTGAGTCTCTTTGAGGACGAAGACGAATTGGTCGATCTGAATGAGGCCGAGGAAATCCTTCGCCAGCTCAAGAAGGAGAATCCCGGCGAGTACGACCGCATTGCCGCGCTTCGCGATGGAATTCGGACGGGCAAGCCCGCGTTGAACAGGGGGATGTTTGTGTTCTGCCAGGCTGATCGTTTCCAGCAACTCTTTCTACTGGATGAGAAGGGAAAGGTTACTTCGCGTGATACACCGAAGGTTCTTGGAATGATTAAATGCGCGCCTGATTTGAAGGGAAATGCAGTCCCAGAGGGCTACAACGCCGCAGTCATGAAGGTCAAACGGCTCTTCATTGAGGAGGTGAAGTCGTGGAAGTCGCAGAAGGACAACACGGTCTCCTTGTCTCACGGTCAGCGGTATGTGTTGAAGGAACTGCGCATCTATTTCAGCTCAGTAGAGGATGAGGACGAGAAAGCAAAACTCAACTTACTCGAAGGCGTGTTCCGGCAGACAGGGCTGACGCGAGCAGTTCGAGATGAATTGAACAAACTTCGCCGGAACAACGTCACCGGGCAGAACCTGTACAAGTCACTTTCTAGCGTCTACTTACGGCACAATCTTCGGAATTTGCAAGGGGGGCCGCGCACTGAGTCTGAGACCCCCATTCCGAGAATCGTGTGCAGCGAATCGCTGGGGTAGCGCATCTGGGCTGAAACGGATGGGCCTCTCCTGAGACTGCCAAATTTTGTTGGCAATCGCCGGCCGGGTTGCGCAGGATCATTCATAGCCGGATTTCAGCGAACAATCCGCTTTGGTTCCTTGAGGTTATGGATGAAGGCAAAATACGCCACGATCACGCGAAATGTTTTGGAGTGAGTGACTCCTCCGAGGACCTCTGCTCCGACTCTATCCAGTTCGTCGAGAATTTTGTACGTCAAAGGAGTGACGATAGCGGTGTCGATTCTCTCAAATGGAATGTCCCGCCACTCATTCTTGTAAAAATCCTGAAGTTTTGCTTGAGCGGCCTTGGTTTTGAAACTCATGATGATGTACTCGGCGAGGGCGTTCCTTCTCCGGATCTTAAATACGGAAAAGAATCGTTCGAAATTGCTTTGGGTGAACCGGGAATCGATTGTGAGCCGGACCTGAAACCGCTCCGCTTTGGGGGAGACGACTCTGTGCTTCAACGGATATTGAACTGCGTTCTGAGTGGGCATACGGATGACTCCTTATGCTGTAGTGTAAAGCAGATATGTATGAAATGCAAATCATCGAATCGACGAACACAACTTCATGGTGGTTGAGACTCCATTTCCCTGGGATTTGGAACGAATCTCGTCTGTCTTCAGCAGAATGTAAGGGGTCCAGTGCAAACGCATCTCTTTATTCATTAGCTATATAGGTTCTGCAAATGCGGATTTGCGCGATCTGCCTTCCTCGCAGGAAAGGCTTTGCATTCTCGTTCAAACCCGCAAGGGCATTTCTTGCCACTTCAAGGATGTTCGCGTTTTATCTACTTGGCGGCAGCTTTCTTCTTCGCTGCCCAGCGTTTTTTGGCGGCTGCGGCAATGCGGGCGCGTCCTTCGGGCGAGAGAACCCGCTTCTTCTTCTGTGGTGAGGCGATTGGAGAGCTGGCAGTCACCTTGGGTGGCCGACCGGCCTTTCGCTTAGCTACGGTGACCGCTGATCCGGCCGCAAGGAGTGCGCGGGCTTGTTTGAGCGTCGCAATCTCCGCATCAATGGAGGAAAGAATGTCCGTGAGTGCCATGCAGGAATTATAGCGCCGGACCAGTTAGCCGGTCCCTGGCCGGAAAGCGTGACTGGCTTCGGCCCACTCTCTTTTCAAGCCTCCCCAACGGTTAATGTCGTGAGGGAAAGCGCAGCGACGCCTTCGGCGTTCAATAGAGATGTGTGGGGGCGTTGCGGGGCTTTCGTCCCGCTGGGGTGGGTAGAGGAGGACGCGCAGCGGCCGCAACGAGGGAGGGTGGCTCCCTCCCAACGCAGACGGAAAATGGTTTGTGGATTGGATATTGTCTTTGAGGCGGTAATGCGAAGCAGGCGAACTCAGTAGTAGCTGTTGAGAAGAACCAAGTAGCGAAAGATACATCCGGCAAGGATGAGAACCAAACCGGCAATGGATAGTATGAGTGGATTGAAGAAGTTTGGATTGAACCAGAGAAAGCCGATACCAGCAAGGCAGGCGAGAAGGAGAAGCACGGTGCCTGTAATGAAGCGTGTTTGAATCAGATGAACAATCAAACCAACGGAGATAAGAGCGATTGCGGGGATCTGGGGACGGTTTCCTGGCAGTAGGGGCTGACTTTGGCAGTAAATGGCGAGACCAATACCGGAGGCCAGGAGAATCAAGCAAAATGTTCCGAAGCCTCTACGCAGACGCGGATAGAGGTAGGCGGCGGAGCAGATCAGTATGAGAGCCACAATTCGTGCGATGGTGTTGAGTTGAAAAGTAGTATCGCGCCACATCCACACCCAAAGGGCGACTGTTGCGGAGATGATGCCGGAGTAGACGATAAAGCAAGCGGCGAAGGCAGAGCGTCTTGCCTTGGCAAAGCCGCAGGCCATTGGATTCGATGCGGCGAGCATATTGAGGATATTTCGCGGTTGCATCGCGAGCCTCTTTCATGGTTTGGCGTTTTTGAGAATGCGATCAACGTACCCGTTGTAGAAGCCAAAGTTTGCGGTTCCGCTGTTGTAGACCGACAGCGCATGGAGCAGCGCATCGGGGTCGTAGGGTGCCGCCCGCACTTGGGCGGCATAGGCTTCGGCAAGGAGGTTGGCGCCAACGGCGATGTTGGTGCAAGGGTCGAAGAGCTGTTCTGGCTTGAGGTGAAATCGAGCTGCATTTTCGGTGCTGACCTGGAGGAGTCCGACCGAGACGGAGATGCGGTGCTGGAGAAGCCAGCGCATCCAGAGGATAGCCTCATGTCTGGAATTCGGCTGTCTAGCAAGCTCGATTGCCTGGTTGTTGAGTCTAATGCTGCTGGCGATTTGTTGAGGTCTGTTGACGCTGATAGCGTAGGGGTGAAAGTCGGACTCCGTTGTTGCGACGGCAAGCATGGTATTGAGCGCCGCGTGTGGAGCGCAGCTTTTGAGCAGAAGGATCATTTGGTTTTGTGAATAGCGGACGTTCGATTCCAGATACGTGGTCGTGGAGTCCTGCGCTTGAGCGGAGGCCGCGGCCACACTGAGAAGAATCGCGAGAATGAATAGATGTTTTTTCATCTGTTCGTTGCACTCACCACTGGAATCCAGAACAGGCGCGACCATGCGTCGATGGCGGATTGCTGAATCTCGGCGATGTACGTGCCTTTCGTCCAATAGTCGTTTGCGACGGATACGATCACGTCGGGATTGTGTTCAATGGAGATTAGGATGGGAGCGACGAGGAGTTGTTCGTAGCAGATGACGGGCGCTGCGCGCCTGGGGCCGACGGAGAGAATCGACGGGCCGAAGTAGTGAATGGGGACGCCGATGTGGTCCCACGGTCTCCACATCGCGTATGGAATCGGAACCCGCTGCTGGAAAGTTGCGGTGAACTGGCCGCGCAGGAGAAGTTCGTTGCGATATTGCCCGCCGTGCGGTCCGTACTCTTCCGCCCCGAAGAGGATCGACTGATGGTTCTGTTGCAACTCGGAGTAGGTCGATTGCCAGAATCCCTCGGCGGTGGGTGTCCAGTGATTGATGATTCCTTCGGGAAAGACTTGGATTGGGGCATTTGAGTCGAATGCGGTCTCTTGAACGTAAACGACGGCCTTATAGAGCGCCATTGGCGTTTGCTTGGATAGTTCGGAACCTCCAAGTTCGGTGTCGTGGCCTTGCCACGCCGGTGGAGCGGTCGGTATGCCTGGGTGCGACACATAGCAAATTGCGGCGAGCATCGCAGCCGACAGAATCGAATAGAGCCTGAACTTCGACAGGGTTCCAAACAGAATGATTGTGGCGATCAGGCCGGCCCAGCCAAGTCCGGGAAACAGGACGCCGGCGACGGTCAGAGGATTGACGACGCCTGTCGGTAGAAGGGCTGTGAGACACAGCCCGATAGGGAGCGCCCATTCAGCTTTGATGCCGGGCGTGAAGATCAGCCAGACCCAAGGGAGTGTCAGGACAAGCGAGGATACGAGCCAGAGGATCAGAATGGAGAGCGGATGCAGTCCAGCATTGTCGCCGAAGAATTGAGTTGCTCCGGGCATGACCGGCCAGATGGATGCCGCGTAATAACAGCCGAGAACTGTCAGGCGTTGTGCCGGACCTTTGGCGCTCGTGAAGGCCATTGGCAAGGCGAGAAGCGCCAGGAGCGCGAAGAGGTGGCCAGACCAAGCGACAGCGCCGATGGTCAGTGCGGCGAAGCCGGCCATGAAGGCGGTTTTAGAAGAGCCAGAATGGTTTTGCATATTGAACCCTTTCATCGAGATGGATTGCGCCGAAGTAGCGGCTATCGAAGCTGAAGCGGTTGTAGGAAGAAATGACCCAAACCGTCCCAGGGAGTACCGCATAGGTTCCGAGTGGGATCAGCGGCATGGGCCGCCCTATTCCATCCTTGGGATATTGTTTTGAATTCGGCAGGAGTTTCCCATTGACGGCTACTCCGGCCTCGCTCACGGTGACGGTATCTCCCGCTCGTGCAACGATTGGCTTGAGCAACGGGGCGTATCCGTCGCCGCATCCGAAGCTCTTTACCCTGTACTCTCTTTCGACTGAGACCTTTTCAGCGATTCCGGTAGGACAGATAAGAAGGTCGCTTCCGTTCCCTGGTTGAACGATCCGGTAGAACCCTGGAGCGAGAGAATTGGAAGCGATGTTGAGCCGGATGCCTGCGAAGCCGAGAACAAGGACGATGCTGAAAGCAGCGATGGCCGGTGTGACCGAGATAAAGACGAAGCGTTTAGCGTTCATTGGCGGCAGCTCCTGTGTTCCTTTGAAGTTCGGAGACGTGGAAGTTCTTATCCATCTCTTCCATGCCTTCGTCGAGTTGGTCGAATATCTCCTGCATCTCGTCGGTTGGCACCGCCTGCTGAGGAACAGTGGGCGTGGCTTCTGCTTGTTCTTCCATCTCGTCTTCTTCCTTCTCGAAAACCTGTGGCGTAGTTGGGATCTGTTTGTCGGAAGAGATGTTGTTCTGCGGTCCCCCAGTGGCTGACGATGCAGCGGCTGCGACAGTGGGAGGGGTAATAAGTTGAGCGTCGGATTGAACGTGAATAGGAGTTTGGAGCAAGCCGTGTGTGGATTTTGAAGTTTCCGAGCGGTAGAGCTTGCCTGGCGAGAGGATATTGCCGTCATGCTCGATGGTGAAGAGAGTATGCGGCGGCTTGATCGCCGATCTCTTTTGGAGTACCGGGTCCTGAAAATAGAGAAGCTGCTTGCCGAATATTGGCGATTGTCCGGCGATGAAGATGAGCATCGCGCCCGGCGCTGTGATGCGCTGGGCTTCGCCTTGGCCTTCCTTGAGTGGGCCTGGAAGGCGCATGAGTTCATCGACAGTGATAAGAGGCCGGGAGATGTGGTCTACGTTGGTCGATACATTGGTTGCGAGCGGGCTTGTGCGCGAGCCGCTGTAGCTGACCGCCGCTCTGAGGATGGTGGCCGTTCCCGCCATTTTGGAGAGTGCTTCCGCAGTCTCAGTCTTATTGGGTGCAAAGGCGATTCGAATATGGCAGTTTGAGATGATGCTCTCATGGTTGCCATAGGTATCTTTCATCTGTTCGATGTCTTGTGTAATCAGGTACGCCTTGATGCCATAACCGGCGATGTAGGCAAAAGCCGTCTGGAAGATAGGCATCTTACCCAATGTTGGGAATTCGTCGATGAGAAGCAGAATGCGGTGGTCCGGGCGGGCTTTGAATGTCTCGCCGGACTTGAGGTCTTGTTGCAGCTTGGAGTTCCGTACTTCTTCGAGTTCCTCAGTTAATCGGTTCACCGTCATGGTGAAGATCAGTCTGAGCAGCGGCTTGAGGCGCTCGATGTCGCTTGGCGGCACAACAAGATAAAGGCTCACCGGGTATTTGAAGTGCTTGAGGTCGTTGATCGTGAAGTCGCTATCTTCGATGCTGCGCTGAACGAGAGGATCGCTGTAAAGGATGAGCGTAGTTTTCGCGGTGGACAATACGCCGGAAAACTCCTTGTCCTCTCTGTTGAGCATTTCCTGCATTTTTTCCATGACGACCGGATGTACAAGCGATTTTTGGCCGTCGCGGAGATTCCAATAGTTGGTGGAATCGACGTGAGGAGTGCTCATGACCTGGGTAAAGTATTCGCGGGCGACGTTGGGCTGTTGATTATCCATTCCTTCGAGGTCGATTGGCATCGTCAGATCGGACATCAGCGGTGTGAGTGAGTTGGAAAGTTCGGTAAGTGTAGCAAAGCGGTTCTTGCGGCGGGCCGTATAGCAGAGATGAAGGATAAGTCCTGTTACAAGGCTGGTTGCCGATTTGATCCAATGTTCATCCTGGGCGCTTTCTTTGCCGCTTCTGCAAAGCATCTCTGCGATGTTCTGAGCGTCGGACACTTCGCGGAGTGTGCCGATACGCACTTCGGCAAGCGGATTAAACCGCGCGCTATGTTCCTCGACGGGGGCGAAGCGAAAGCAGACGTGGCCGGAGCTTATGCGATAACCGGCGGTTCTGTCCCAGTTTTCTCCTTTGATGTCGAAGATCACCGCGCTCTCTTCCCATGCGAGCAGCGTTGGAATGACAAGGCCGACGCCCTTGCCGGATCGGGTCGGCGCGAAAGCGAGAATATGTTCCGGGCCTGCGTGTCTGAGGTATTCGAGCGAGCCGGTTTTCTCATCTTGCCAAGCGCCTATGTAGACGCCGTGCTTTTGATCGACGAGTCCAGAGTCGCGGATTTCCTTCTCATTGGCCCATCGTGCGCTTCCGTGAAGATCCTCAGTCCCCTCGGTGAGTTTCTTGTTGCGATGAATGTTGAGCGCGGCGACGAGAAACAGTGTGGCCGAAAAGCCCACTGCTGCAATGAGCGTGGAAGTCAACAGCGGCTGTCGTACAAGCGGGTCGGAAGAGCCACCGAACCTGACGATCCATAGGAACCACTTGTACGGGGCGTATATCTTCAACGTGGCGATTTGCAACAGAGGCGGTCCGAGTGCCTGTTGGAAATCGAAGTGCGAAGCGATGTGTTGGGTTGTGATGATGTTGGTAACAATCAGCGCCATCAGTCCAAGCAGCATGGCGGACCAATTGTAAGTGCCGAGGTAGCCCGGCGATTTGGGCTTCCTGTACAAGGTTGGGGATGTGTTGTTCATCGTTTATCGCTCCAATTGAACTGCTACACGGGTTGGGAGAGGAATAGCGCGCGAGTGTACTTCAGCGCGTTCGAGGCTGTATGCTGCGGCTGCTTTGAGAAGTTTTGCTGTTTCCATCTCCCGGTCTGGAAGTGGAAGTATCGTGTACTTGATCGTCTGGTCGTACTCTGAACATTCAGCAGTCATCATGAAGAGCTCGCGGACTGTTTGAGATCGCTCTTCGCCAGGGATCATCCCTGCCGACAAGTCCAAGACAGCTTGCTTTCCTGCCGGGTATCCATAGACTGAGTTCATGAGCGTGGTTGCGAGCGTGATGTCGTTGGTCGTGATTGGGTCGGGACCGCCGTGTCTTTGTTGGTGTTGTGGCGTCATCGAAAGTTCAATGTGATTAGCCATCCGATGAAAGCGCCCTGCGTGTCCGTTGTAGATTTCGGCTTGCTTCATGTCGATCCTCCTGTTCTCACTCCTGGCGGGTTGTGCGATTTGCGGCTGCGTCTGTCCTTGTGAAAGGCGATGGGATGCTGCCGTTTCGTCTGGCAGCATCCCAGGTTGGTCGATAAAGAGAGCCGACTGGCGATCACGAGCAATCAGCGGCTAAGTTCTTGCGTGGTATTGGTTCGTGCGGCGCGGCGCTGTTCTTTCTCTTCGGGAGTCCTGCCGGACTGGTTGGAGTGATACCAGGCGCATTTGCCGAAGATTGCGGCAAGTTCCTCCCGCTTCCCAGGGAGAGGCTTGACTGCGATGCGCAGGTTTTGGGTGAGGGCGCCATTTGGCGGGCGTTCGATGTTCATCGTGAAGGTATTGTTGAAGTCCTTCGTTCCGGCTGCTCCGGTTTCGACGCCTGCCGATAGGGCCGAGAATTCTCTCAGAGCCGCTTTCTTGCAGCTTGCAAAAACGTCCTTGTCGAACGATTTGAGTTCTTTCGATGCTGCGGCGTTATGGTAGAAGGCTGTAGCCATGAACTCCTTGGCGACATCGGGATTGAGCAAGGAGAACGAATCCCTGGGGTACTTGTCGTTAAGGCAGTTGATCTTTGACGCCAGCATGGTTTTTGCAAGTTGACGGTGGTGAGCGGTGTGTTCCTGACGCGCAACGCAGTATTCGTGCTTGGTTCTCAGAACGGCGTCCTCCCTGGTCTCGCCGTCGCGCACTTCAATTGGCCGTGTCCGCCGGTCGAGGTGCGTCTGAAAATCCTTGTCACAGGCTGCCTTCTGTTCGGGGGACAATGCGTCGTATCCATCCTTCTCGCGAAGATATGAACCCTTTGTGGGGGCTTCCGCTTGGTTCTCCAAGGCGTCAAGTTCTTTTTGGGGGTCTGCTCCCTGGATCGTGGAAGCCGCCGCGGGTTCTGGAGAGGCAACCTTTTCGGGTTCCTGTTCCTTGGCTCTGGAACTGCGGCGTCCAGGCTTTGAGGTTTTCTCATCGGTTTCGAGGGGTACAACTTGAGTGGCCATACTCTTGGCATCGCTTTCTGTGCACGTCTCTTGCGCACGGTTGAGGTTGTGGTTGTGCTCGATGATGTATCGAGCAGGATTGAGAACTGTTTCATAGAGGTTGCGAATGTGGCGCTGTACCGTGGCTGGAACAGGGAAACCTGTAGCATCGCGCAAATACTGCTGTACGAGGAGAGGTTCCCCTTTCGGCAATGGAAAAGGAATGGTCTGTTCTTCGAGGAACGAGCGACTTGTTGAAAGTGCGCAGTGCTCCATCGCTCCAATGAGCTGACCAAGTTCCGAGGGGCAATCGAGTTGTGTTGTCGGCAGCACGGCTTGCATTGTATGTAATAATACCTCTATACGGGCAGTTCTGTATTATTACTGATGTGCCATCGTGCAATTAAAAGAGTTAAATCGTCCTTTTTCAATATCTTCCGGGACCGCGCCCACAATGAATTCGGTCAGCTTGGCGACGGCGCAGATGTCCGACAACAGTAGCAAACGCCAAATCCGCCTGGATTCGTGACCTCGTTTGTCTCGCCTTCTCAGAGGGGAGGCGAGGAAATAGGTTCACTTCGACCTGGTCCAGCAGTTCTCGAAGACGGACCCGGAAGATCTCGAATGGCTTCGCTACAGGCTGAGTGTGGTGGAGTGCTGCGCCCTCGACAATGTGGCGCGGGGACTGAACGATGCGGCGGCGGAACAAGCCAGACTCCGCGGTACGACCCGCGAGATCGCCGACTACGCGGCCACTCAGATGAAGGGGACCATCGAAGAGGCCGGGGGACGCCCCGGCAACTTCTGAAGGAAATCCAAGCCAGTCTCCATGATTCCATCGCCGGGGAGATGCTTGGCATCACCTGAGCGATGCCATCACTTCGGCCTTTGTGTTTGTCGGTATCTCGATCACGTTGTGGACCAGAAATGCCGCGGCTGACGATTGGGCCGCGCTCTGTGCATCGCCTATCATCATGTTCAATGCGTGGAGGCAACTTCGGGAACCCTTCGCAGAATTGCTCGATACTGCGCCAGCCCCTCGGTTGGAACAGGAGGTACGCTCCGTTGCCTCAACTGTTTCAGGAGTCTTCGACATTTGAGAATCCAACTCCGCATCAAATTCGCGGACACAGGCTACAACGACGTGTCCCATCCTGTAAAGCTGCTCAAAGGCGGTATCATTCCAGCGGGATAGTACTACAAATGGAGATTTTCAGATTGAGCAGAGATGCGAGATCGTCCCGATGAGTGTTTTCGACACTTTTCGATATTGAGCAAAAGAGTACAGATTTCTGTTTCGGTCCAGGCGCGAGAATGACGTTATAATGGCAGTCGCCTGGTCTGGCGAAGAGGTAGTTCAGATGGCAAAGAATTCGGATCGGGTAGCCCCTGCAAGGGAAAAGTCGCCCTGGTTCCAAGTTGGACAGTTCCTGTTTTTGGTTGGGTTGGCCGTCGCCGTTTTTCTGCTTGCCCAAAGCATGGTGCATCACCGCTTCTTTCGAGGCGGCTGGGTCAACCAGAATGGCACCCTCAGGCCATAGTAGGCTCTGAAAGAGTCTTGGCCGCAACTCCGCACGATGCCAAGGTGCGCATTCCTTGAGATGAGCATCTCTATACAAAAGGCTCACTCGCAAAGTGCTATGCTGCTGAGCAACGTTAGGAAAGCGGTTATCCCTGGCTTTCCACCGCAGGAGGAATATGCTGCACGACCTGGAGACTTTGATAAGTTCTTCCGTGATAGCGACAGATGGCGAAATCGGAACGATCCGCAACTTTTTGTTCGACGGCCTTTCATGGACGATCCATTATTTGGTAGTTGACGTGGGAACCTGGTTCAATCGGCGAGATGTAATTCTGCCGATTGGAGAGGTTGAGCCACCCGACTGGGCTCAGAAAACCTTCCATGTCCATTTGACGAAAGAGCAGGTCGGCAATAGCCCGGATGTGGATACAGAAAAGCCGGTTTCTCGCCAGCAAGCGATTGCGATGGAAGAATACTTCGGGAAGTTTACCAGTTGGGCGTCCACTCAATTGGGAGGAGGGGTTCAAATTCCGACCGGGATGAAATATCCTGTCCACACCAAAGAGGATCCGCATCTCCGCAGCGCCTGGGACTTAGTTGATTACAAGGTTTGGGCCTCGGACGGTGAGGTTGGGCGCCTGGAAGGTCTCATTATGGACGAGGCTTCCTGGCATCTCGGCTACTTAGATGTGAAAACCGGAGACTGGTTACACGGCCGCTCAGTGCTGATCCCCACTCGCTGGGTGAAGTCCATTTCCTGGCCCGATCTTAAAATCAATCTGCATCACACCAGAGATGGGATTTAGGGCCAATTCAAGCGGGAAGTCTTGTCCGTGCTGTCGCAACTCTGCATACCCGCCCAACGAACCTCTGCTTCGCGAACGGTCCTCTGTACAACCCTCAAGGTGAGTGGCTGCTCGACCATTCTTGTGCAAAATAGCACAGCCTCAGCGTCTGGGCGAGTTGATACTCGTTGCAGGAGCCGGTTTGGAATATCCTGCTTACCGATCGTAGGCTTCCTCACTAGAGCTGGAAGTCCTGAAGTGAGGCTAATGTGGCCGTCGGATCTCAGAATAAAGCGGATTCTCCGAATCTTGGATCGATCGCCTCGGTGCGCGGCGGCGTTGTTGATGTGAGATTTGATCACGACCTGCCTCCAATCTTTTCCGTTCTCCACGCTGGGGCACAAGGCAAGATTATTGTCGAAGTCATGGCTCAGCTTGACGCTACGCGAGTTCGAGGCATTGCGTTAACGCCGACGGAGGGCCTCGCCAGAGGAATGCAGGTTGAAGATTCAGGCAAGCCGCTCGAAGTGCCGGTCGGCAAGGAAATCATGTCGCGGATGTTCGACGTATTTGGATCTGCCATCGACCGCAAACCACCGCCGCAGAATGTCCAATGGCGGACCATCCATCGGAAGCCCCCGCCGCTGTCCGAGCGTTCGACCAAGTCCGAGATCTTCGAGACGGGCATCAAGGCCATCGACGTGCTTGTGCCGCTGGAGCGCGGGGGCAAAGCTGGATTGTTCGGTGGCGCGGGTGTGGGCAAGACGGTGCTTCTCACCGAGATGATCCACAACATGATCGGCCATCAGCAGGGCATGAGTATTTTTTGTGGAATCGGTGAGCGTTGCCGTGAAGGCGAAGAACTCTATCGCGGCATGAAAGACGCTGGCGTTTTGAACAATATGGTGATGGTCTACGGCCAGATGAATGAGCCGCCGGGTTGCCGGTTTCGTGTCGGTGCCGCGGCCTTGACCATGGCTGAGTATTTTCGCGACGAAGAGCATCGCGATGTTCTTCTATTGATCGATAACATCTTCCGCTTTATTCAAGCCGGCATGGAAGTCTCCGGCCTACTCGGCGAAATGCCTTCTAGACTCGGCTACCAGTCAACCATGGGGACCGATCTATCGGGCCTCGAAGAGCGCATCGCAAATACTCATGCCGGAGCCATCACTTCGATCCAGGCTGTCTACGTGCCGGCGGACGATCTGACCGACCCTGCCGCGGTGCATGTGTTTTCACATCTCTCTGCATCCATTGTCTTGTCGCGCAAACGGGCAAGTGAAGGACTTTATCCTGCGATTGATCTGCTTCAATCAAGCTCAAAGATGGCTACGCCCGGCATCGTCGGCGACCGGCATTACAACCTCGCACAGGAGATTCGCCGTACTCTGGCGCAATATGAATCCCTCAAGGACATTGTGGCCATGCTTGGCATGGAACAGCTTTCTCTTGAAGATCGGAACGCCGTTGCACGGGCTCGCCGGCTGGAACGCTTCTTGACGCAACCGTTCTTCACTACGGAACAATTCAGCGGAATGAAGGGTAAGCTTGTGAGCCTGAAAGACTCACTGGATGGCTGCGAACGCATTCTCCGCGACGAGTTCAAGGATTACCCGGAGAGCGCGCTCTATATGATAGGCGCAATTGGGGAGGCCAAGAAACCGGAGGCCAAGCAGCCAGAGGCGAAAAAGCCTGAAGACAAACAGCCGGAGGCAAAGAAGGACGAAGCGAACAAACCGGAGTCAAAGCAGCCCGAGACAAAGAAGCCGAACGAGAACAAGCCGGAAGACCAGAAGACCAAACCACAACCAAAGCCTGAGACTGCGAGTACTCATGAATCTTAGAATCCTGCTGCCCTTCGGGGTATTCGCCGAGAAAGCCGATGTGTTGCGCGTCGTCGCGGAGACGACAGATGGATCTTGCGGTCTGCTGCCAAACCGGCTCGACTGCGTTGCCGCCTTGGTTCCAGGAATTCTCACGTACGAAGTGAAGGACAGTGGGACGGTCTATGTCGGGATCGATCAAGGTGTGCTGGTGAAGGCAGGCGCTCAGGTGACCGTATCCGTGCGTCGCGCCATTGGCGGATCGGATTTGGGACAGCTCAAAGACGCAGTCGAGCGCGACTTCCTGAAACTGGACGAACAGGAGCGCAATGTCCGCACTGCGGTTGCGAAGATGGAAAGCAGCTTGATGGGACGTCTGGCGGAGTTTGAATATGACCGATGAGAGAGCGAATCAATCCTCGCCTTCGGGTAAAGAGTTTGTCGGGCAAGTCAGCGCAAAGGCTGCCCGCAAACTCCGCGCGCAGAAGAATGGTCAACAGACTGTCTGGTTCGGCCTTGGTATGTCAGGACTGATCGGTTGGTCGGTAGCAGTGCCAACCGTCGTTGGAGCAATGATCGGTCTGTGGTGGGACAACCATCATCCAGGAGCCCATTCATGGACACTCATATTGCTGACGATTGGTCTTTGTGTGGGTTGCGCAAATGCCTGGCATTGGGTGGATCAGGAAAACAAAGCGATTCAAGACGAGCTGGAGGACAAGCATGAATGAGGCATTGATTCTAGCCGGGAGTCTGCTCGCCGGTATTCTGCTGGGGACATTATTCTTTGGCGGACTTTGGTGGACAATCCGCATGGGTTCTCCGTCGGAATGGTCCGGCCTTGTCTTCGCCGGCAGTCTTCTACTCCGAATGGCCGTTGCCGTCACCGGGTTCTACCTCGTGTCTCACGGCGATTGGCGGAAGCTGGTGGCCTGCCTGGCTGGCTTCCTGCTTGCTCGCATTGCTGTGACGCGCCTCATACGTCTTCCAGTCGCCAAGAGCACACGCATCCTGCAAGAAGGTGGACAATGATCGCTCCTATCGTGAACATAACGTCCGACCAGCAGATATTTTGGCAGTACGGTTTTGCCAAACTCAACGAAACCATCGTAACGACCTGGGCCATGATGATCACAATGACATTGGGATCATTCCTGATTACTCGAAGGCTTTCCACGGGGCGGACCATTTCACGATGGCAAAGCGCGCTGGAGATGATTGTGACTGGCATTGAGGGACAGATCAAAGAGGTTGGTCTCGATGAGCCGCGAAAGTATCTCGCATTTCTAGGTACGCTCTTCCTTTTTATTGGGACGTGCAGCGTGTGCATTGTCATTCCAGGATTCACGCCGCCAACCGGTTCACTTTCCACAACGGCAGCTCTTGCGCTCTGCGTCTTTATTGCGGTACCGCTGTTCGGCATCCGGGAACAAGGAATTGCCGGCTATCTGAAGACCTACATCAAGCCGACCCCGATCATGCTGCCGTTCAATATCATCAGTGAGCTTTCGCGCACACTTGCGCTGGCAATCCGTCTCTTCGGCAATATGATGAGCGGTGTCATGATCGTCGGAATTCTTCTCACCATCACGCCCTTCATCTTCCCCATCGTCATGACGGTCCTCGGTCTGCTGACCGGTTCAGTGCAGGCCTATATATTCAGCATTTTGGCCGCCGTCTACATTGCTGCCGCCACACGAGTCATCAAACCCAAGGCTGCTGTTGAGGCCCACCCGGAGCCGAGACCTGCGTAATGGCTCCAACAATAGGAAGGAATCCCAATGGATAGCGCCACCATCGTTGCAGTAGTTTCCATCGCCACCGCCGGCATCACCACAGGCTTCGGCTGCATGGGGCCGGCGCTCGGAGAAGGCCGTTCCGTGGCCGCCGCCATGACCTCGTTGGCGCAGCAACCGGACGCCGCGCCCACGATTACCCGTACTCTGTTTGTGGGTCTGGCAATGATCGAGTCCACAGCGATTTACACCTTTGTCGTTTCCATGATTCTCATTTTCGCCAATCCATTTTGGAATCACTTTCTATCGCAAGCCGTAGGGAAGTGAGCAATGCTTATTGACTGGTTCACTGTTGGAGCGCAGATTGTCAACTTCCTCATCTTGGTGTGGTTGTTGAAGCACTTTCTCTACAAACCTATTCTCGATGCCATCGACGCGCGGGAGAAGAAAATTGCCGCTGAACTTGCCGACGCCGATACGAAGAGGACCGAAGCTGAAAAGGAGCGTGCCGATTTTGAAAACAAGAACAAAACATTTGACCAACAGCGGAGCGCTCTTGTTGCCAAAGCTACCGATGAAGCGAAGGCCGAACGCGAGCGCCTCGTCGATCAAGCCAAAAAGGATGCGGATGGCTTGCGGGCAAGCCAGATGGATGCCCTGCGCAGTGATCACATTCGGCTGGGCAGTGAGATTACCCTTTTGGCCGAGAAAGAGGTCTTTGCTATTGCGCGAAAGACACTCACAGACCTGGCCACCGTTAGTCTTGAAGAGCGAATTGGAGAAGTATTCACACGCCGTTTGCGGGAACTTGATCCAAAGTCAAAAGAGCTGTTAGGCGCCGCCCTCAAGAATTCGCCGGAGCCGGCCCTGGTTCGCAGTGCATTCGATCTGCCAGCCAACCAGAGGGCTGCAATTCAAAACGCCCTCAACGAAACATTCTCAGCAGTGGTGCGGATCAAATTCGAAGAATCGCAGGACGCAATCTGCGGCATCGAATTGTCCGCCAATGGCCAGAAGGTTGCGTGGAGTATTTCGAGCTATCTCGCTGGGTTGAGCAAGAAGGTTGATGACCTCGTAGATGCAAAATCCCTCGCGGTTATCAAAGCCACACCAAAGCCGGAGACTGCAAAAGCGGCCGAACCCGAACCTGCTGCTCTCGCTGGAGCCAAATGAATTCATCCGCTGACATTTTGCAACCGGCAATAGAGCGCGCCTTCGCGCAGTTGCATCAGGGGCGTGAGGAGTTCACGGCAAAGCTGACTCCGCATGAAGTGGGCATCGTCACAAAAGTCTCCACGGGAATCGCAACGTTTACCGGACTTCCCAGCGTTGGTTACGAGGAGATCGTGACATTCCCCGGCGGTCTGCTTGGCATTGCATTCAATATTGATGAAGAAGAGGTCGGTGTAATCCTGCTCGGTGACTACCAGAACCTGCACGCGGGTGACGAGGTGCAGCGGACCGGCCGCGTGATGGATGTGCCAGTAGGCGACGGCCTGCTGGGGCGCGTGATCGACCCGCTAGGTAATCCGTTGGACGGCAAGGGCTCGGTCGCCACGGAAAAGCGTCTCCCTATTGAACGTCCTGCTGCGCCCATCATGGATCGCGCGGCGGTCAGCGTACCTTTGCAGACCGGCCTGAAGGTAGTTGATGCACTCGTTCCGATTGGTCGTGGACAGCGCGAATTGATTCTTGGTGATCGCCAGACCGGAAAGACTGCCATCGCCATCGATACGATCCTGAATCAACGCGGGCAGAATGTGGTGTGTATCTATTGTGCAATTGGCCAACGCGCGGCCGCTGTGGCTAAAGTGGTGGCGAACCTCGACAAGCAGGGTGCGATGGATTACACCGTTGTGGTTGTCGTCGAAGACAACAATGCGCCCGGCCTCGTCTACATCACGCCTTATGCGGCAACAAGCATCGCAGAATACTTCATGGAAAAGGGACGCGACGTCCTGATTGTCTACGACGATCTTACTCATCATGCCCGCGCCTATCGCGAACTTTCGCTATTGCTCCGCCGTCCTCCGGGACGTGAAGCCTTCCCCGGCGACATCTTCTATATTCATTCGCGAATGTTGGAACGATCTACCCATCTTAGCAAGGAGCGCGGTGGCGGCACTCTCACGGCGCTGCCCATCATCGAAACTGAAGCGCAGGACATATCCGCTTACATCCCGACGAACCTGATCTCCATCACCGACGGGCAAGTTTATCTTTCGCCCACTTTGTTTCAACTTGGAATTCTCCCGGCAGTTGACGTTGGCAAGTCGGTTTCGCGCGTCGGCGGAGCGGCGCAGAGGGCCGCGTATCGCGCAGTTGCGGGTAGCCTCAAGCTTGCTTACTCACAGTTTGAAGAACTGGAAGCCTTCGCAAAATTCGGTACCCGCCTTGATGAAGCGACGCAAAAGACTATCGACCACGGACAGCGTATTCGCGCCTGCCTCAAGCAATCCGAATCTCACCCCGTGTCCATGATCGAACAGATTATTGTGCTTTTGGCTTTGACTGCGGGACTCTTCGATACCCTTCCGATCGACAAAGTGAATGACGCCGAACAGGCGCTTCAGAAAGCCACGACTGATATTCCACAGGATGTGGCGGAGCGGCTCACCTCATCTGATAAGTTCAGCGATGATGATCGCAAGGCGATCCTCGAAATTGCTCAACATGCTTTGACTCCGCTCCAGCCGGTTCCAGCGGCCAAACCCGCAACGAAACCTGCGCCATGAGCGGAACCATTGAAAGCCTGACGCGGAAGATCTCCGGAGCGGGGGATCTGGAGGCCGTCGTTCGTTCCATGAAGGCGCTTGCCGCGTCGAGCATTGGACAGTATCAAAAGGCAGTCCACTCGCTCGATGAATATGCAACCACGGTGGAACTCGGCTTGACCGCGTGCCTTCGTCAATCCGGACCAGGCTACGATACGGCAGAAACAGGATCGAAGAAGAAGCATGGCATCGGAGCAATTGTCTTTGGTTCGGACCAGGGTCTCGTTGGAAGGTTCAATGAAGTGGTCGTGGAATATGCCGTCAACACACTCAAAGCTCTGCCCGGCACAATCACGAAGATATGGCCACTCGGAGAGCGCATCCACGCCCTTCTGGCCGATTCCGGACAACCGACTGCCGGGATCTTGCCCGTGCCAAGCTCTGTCAACGCTATTACTGGACTCGTCGGAGAGATTCTGATCGACGTTGAAGCGACTCTGGAGCGCGGCGATGTGGTGGAGGTGTATCTATTCCACAACCACCCCAAATCAGGCTCGGTTTACGAACCCATTGGCAAGCGGTTACTGCCTTTGGATCTCGCCTGGCAGAAGCAGCTTGTTGCTGCCCCGTGGCCAACCAAACTGCCTCCAGAAGTCATCCAAGGAACCACGTCGCCACTACGCGCATTCATACGCGAATACCTGTTTGTCTTGCTTTTTCAAGCGTGTGCCGAGTCGCTTGCCAGCGAAAATGCCAGCCGCCTGGCCGCGATGCAGCGGGCAGAGAAGAACATTGACGGAATCCTGGAAGACTTGAACCTCAAGTTGCATCGCATACGGCAGGAGTCGATTGACGAGGAACTCTTTGATGTCATCTCGGGTTACGAGGCTCTGACCGCTGTCCAACGGCCAAGCTCTTGAACAACTTCATCAAGGCTCTTTCTTCAGCCTGTCTTGTGCACAACGGCTCAGATTCTCGATCAATCCGAGTCGATACTGAATCGGAGTAGTCTTAACTGCTCGCGCGACTCATTGCTCCGACGCAAGGAGTTGGGCTGAATTGTCTGCGGTCAATCAGATTTACAGAGGCAAATGAATAAAATGATGATCGATTCGAAGGCCTACCATGTGCCGCCAGACAAGAAACTCAACCTGAGCGAGTGGCCGACGGCTGGACCGGCACTGACCACATCGAAGAAGCACTATCACAAACTGCTTGAAGAACACGTGAAGGATCTCAGCGCATTGCAGCAACTTCACTATGCAGCCAACCGCCATGCGCTCCTGCTCATCTTCCAGGGCATGGACGCTGCCGGCAAAGATGGCGCCATTAGGCACGTCATGTCCGGGATCAATCCACAGGGATGTGAAGTCTTCAGCTTCAAACAACCCAGCGCCGAAGAACTGGAACATGATTTCCTCTGGCGCACTGCGTGCCGTCTACCCGAGCGCGGCCGCATTGGCATCTTCAATCGTTCTTACTACGAAGAAGTACTCGTCGTGCGCGTCCATCCGGAGAAGCTTCGCAACGAGGGTCTCTCAAAACAACTACAGGATGATAAGTCGAAATGGGAGGATCGGTATCGCTCCATTGTGGACTTTGAAAAGCACCTTGACCGAAACAGCACGCGCATCGTCAAGGTGTTTCTACATCTCTCGAAGGACGAGCAGCGAAAGCGGTTTCTGGCGCGCATCGACGATCCGGAGAAGAACTGGAAGTTGAGCCTTGCAGACATTCATGAAAGAAAGTTTTGGAAGGACTACGCGAAGGCTTACGAAGAGTGCCTCAGCGCAACCAGCACGCATCATGCTCCCTGGTATGTTGTTCCCGCGGACGATAAGGACGACGCCCGCTTGATCGTCTCTCAAATTGTTCTTGATGCGCTGAGAGAACTGAAACCGTCCTATCCCGCAACAACTCAAAAGCATCGGGCTGAATTGAAATCAATTTGCAAGATGTTGGCAAAATGAAGCCGTGCGTTATCACGGTCGAAGCGAAACAAACTGAAGTCTGAAAGCCACTGCCAGGATGTGAGCAGTTGCAGAGAATGAGAAAGGATACGCTACGATGGCCATCACCGAACTCCCCATCAATGTTGATAAGGACGACTCGCCTCAGACCTTCAACAAAAACTTCGATCAGTTTGGCAACTCTTCCGGGTTCATCTTCGACGTGAGTCTGTCGACCGCGATTGCTGCCGACGGCAAGACCGAAGAGAGAGCACAACAGCCCAAGGGTCCACTCTCGCCTGAGATGCTGGACAAGATGAATCGCTACTGGCGCGCTGCGAACTATCTCTGCATCGGCCAGATCTACCTCTTTGACAATCCCCTGCTTCGCTCGCCGCTCAAGGCGGAACAGATCAAGCCAAGATTGCTCGGACACTGGGGAACCTCGCCTGGACAGAACTTCATCTACATTCATTTGAACCGGCTGATCAAAGAGCACGATGCGGACATCATTTACATTTCGGGTCCGGGACACGGAGGCCCTTCGCTGAATGCCTGCTCCTATCTCGAAGGCTCTTACACCGAGGTTCATCCGGAGATCGCGCACGATGAAGACGGCCTGCGGCTCATGTTTCGCAAGTTCTCCACACCGGGCGGCGTGCCAAGCCACTGCGGGCCGCATGTGCCGAATTCAATGCACGAAGGTGGAGAGCTTGGCTACTCGCTGGTTCACGCATTCGGCGCGGCTTTCGACAATCCGGATCTGATTGTGGCCTGCGTCATCGGCGACGGCGAATCCGAGACCTGTCCACTGGAAGGAAGCTGGAAGTCAGTCAACTTCGTCAATCCTGTGCGAGACGGCGCAGTGCTGCCGATTCTTCATCTCAATGGATATAAAATCTCTGGGCCAACCGCACAGGGACGGACGAGCGATGCCGACTTGAAGGCCCTCTATGTGGGGCGTGGTTACAAGCCCTACTTTGTTGAGGGCGATGACCCCGAAGTCGTGCATCAGCTCCTCGCTCAAACGCTTGAGGATTGTTATGCCGAGATTCGTGGGATTCAGCAGGAGGCTCGCAAGAACGGCTTCAAGAAGCAGCCAGTCTGGCCCATGATCATCTTTCGCACGCCCAAGGGATGGACCTGCCCGAAAGAAGTGGACGGAATCCCAATTGAAGGCACCTTCCGCGCGCATCAGGTTCCGCTGGCATCGGTGAAAGACAATCCCGAACATCTCAAAATTCTTGAAGCATGGATGAAGAGTTACAAGGCCGAGGAACTCTTCGACGAAAACGGCAAGTTCCTTGATGAACTTGCGGCTCTCTCCCCCGCAGGTAACCGGCGCATGGGAGGCAACCCACACGTAAATGGCGGCCGCGAGTTGATCACCCTCGCGCTGCCCGACTTCACGGATTATGCGCTTGAAATTCCCGGCCCTGGTCAGGTTCTTGCCGAGGCTCCGCGCAAACTGGGCGATTTCTTCCGCGACATCTTCAAAATGAATCTGAAAAACTTCCGTATGTTTTGCCCCGATGAATCGAATTCCAATCGATTGAACTCCATCTTTGAGGCAACGAAACGGTGCTCGATGGCAGAGATTGTTTCCATCGACGATGAACTTGGTCCGGACGGCCGCGTCATGGAAGTCCTAAGCGAGCATCTCTGCCAGGGATGGCTTGAAGGCTACCTGCTCACGGGCCGTCATGGTATGTGGTCCTCCTATGAAGCCTTCGCGCAGGTGGTCGATTCGATGACAACTCAACACGCCAAGTGGCTCGAACAATGCCGCGACTTTCCCTGGCGCAGGCCGCTCGCTTCTCTCAATGTTCTGCTCACAAGTCATGCATGGCGCAACGACCACAATGGTTTCAGTCATCAGGCAACCGGGTACGTGGACAATGCGTTGGCGCGCAGAAGTGAAGTGATTCGCGTCTACTATCCACCGGATTCCAACTGCCTGCTCAGTGTCTTCGACCATTGCCTGCGCAGCCGCAATTACGTCAATGTTGTCACCTGCGGCAAGCAGCCACAGCTCCAGTGGTTGAACATGGACGAAGCATTGGAGCACTGCTCAAAGGGCGCGTCCACATGGAAGTTTGCAACCAATGATGAAGGCGGCGAGCCGGATGTTGTGCTGGCCTGCGCCGGCGATGTACCCACTATCGAGACCTGCGCGGCCTCGTGGTTGCTACAGAAGTACGTTCCAGGAATCAAGGTGCGCGTCGTCAATGTTGTGGACTTGATGACTCTGATGTTTCCCGACAAGCATACACACGGGATGGACGAAATGTCGTTCGACGCGCTCTTCACCAAAGACGCGCCGGTGATATTTGCCTTCCACAACAATCGCTGGCTCATTCACACGCTGGTTCATGGGCGTGCCAATGAAGCTCGCTTCCACGTGCATGGTTATATGGATGAGGGAACAACCACAACGCCGTTCGATATGGTGGTTCTGAATGAGATGAGCCGATTCCACCTTGCGCTCGATGCATTGAAGCATATTTCTCGTCTTCGTTTGCAAGCTGAGAATGCTATCAACTTCTTCAACGGAGAACTCCATCGTCACCACGACTATATTCGTGAACATCTGGAAGATATGCCGGAGATCAGGAACTGGCAGTGGACGAAGGACTTCAGTGATGCCCCCGCGCCGGCTCCGATGGCCAAGGGGCATCCCGAGAAAGCAATGTTCACCGACAGTTAAACAGCAACGCAAAGAAGAAGCAGAGGCCATTCGACAAACTGGGACCTCTGCTTCTTTGTTTTGTGCCAGGAGGACGGATTGAGCGAATCAGAGACAGCAAAGACACTACCCAAAGAAGAAGGTGTTGATGCACTCAATGAGTTGGCGCTTAACCTGCACTGGTCATGGAATCATGGCGCAGATGAAGTGTGGAAGGGCCTCGATGCAGAACTTTGGGCGACTACGCAGAATCCTTGGGTCATTTTGCAGACTGTCTCTCACGAAAGGATCAAGGCTGTACTAGGCGATGTGGAGTTCCGCAGCCGTCTCGACAGCCTGCTTCAGGGCAATCGTGAATCCTATCAAGCTGACGCATGGTTTCAGCGCAAGCATCCGGACAATGCTCGCACGACGGTCGCATACTTCAGCATGGAATTTATGTTGAGCGAAGCATTCCCCATCTATTCAGGTGGGCTTGGAAATGTAGCGGGAGATCAGATGAAAGCGGCGAGCGACCTGGGTGTTCCAGTCGTGGGCGTTGGGCTGCTCTACGGTCAAGGATACTTCCGTCAGGACTTCGATTCGGAAGGCCGCCAGCAAGCGCTCTATCCGGTTAACGATCCTGGCCAGCTTCCCATCAGGCCGCTGCGACAAAAAAATGGTGAGTGGCTGCGGCTGCAGATCCACTTGTCAGGAGCATTGATCTGGCTGCGCTGCTGGGAGGTCACTGTTGGCAGAACAAAGCTCTACCTGCTCGACACAAATGACTTTGCCAACACGGCAGCGCATCGTGGAATTACGAGCGAACTTTACGGCGGCGATGCGGAGATGCGGCTGAAGCAGGAGATCATTCTCGGAATTGGTGGTTGGCGCTTACTGCGGGCGCTTGGTTTGCAACCGGAGGTTTGCCATCTCAATGAAGGCCATGCGGCATTCGCTGTGCTTGAAAGGGCGCACTGCTATATGGAGGAAAACAAGAAGCCGTTCGATCTTGCTCTGGCTGTTACGCGGGCCGGAAATATCTTTACGACACACACTGCGGTCGCCGCAGGGTTCGATCGCTTTGACCCGCAACTTATCCGGCAGTATCTTGACCATTATGCGCAGGATGAACTTTGCATCTCGCTTGACGAACTGCTGAAGATCGGAAGACAGAATCCTGCTGACAATGCAGAGCCTTTCAATATGGCCTATCTCGCTCTTCGGGGCAGTGGCCGTGTAAATGGCGTGAGCAAACTGCACGGCGAAGTGAGCCGACAGATATTCCAACCGCTCTTTCCGCATTGGCCTCAAGCAGAGGTTCCAATTGGCTCAGTGACCAATGGCATTCATGTGCCGACCTGGGATTCGGTGAAGGCCGATACGTTGTGGACTACAGCCTGCGGCAAAAAGCGTTGGCGCGGAGATCGCGCTGTTGAAGTTGACATCCGAAACGTCACCGACGAGCAGATCTGGCAGATGCGGACCACAGAGCGAAAGACGCTGATTGATCGGCTGCGTAAACGTTACGCCCGCCAGCTTGCTTCAGAAGGCGGAGATCCATCGGATGCGAATCATATCTTCGACGAAAATGCGCTCACTCTTGGATTTGCGCGGCGCTTTGCGACCTACAAGCGCCCTGATCTTCTCCTGCTTGATTCTGAGCGGCTGGTACGTCTTCTCTCTGATCCTCTACGACCGGTACAGCTGATTCTTGCCGGCAAAGCACATCCTCAGGATTTTCCTGGACAGGCATTGATCAAGAAGTGGAAGGACTTCATCCGGCGTCCGGAGGTTCGTTCGAGAGTCGTCTTTCTAAGCGACTACGACATGATGCTTGCACAGCACATGGTTCACGGAATTGATCTATGGATCAATACACCGCGCCGACCGTGGGAGGCCTGCGGAACGAGTGGGATGAAGGTTCTCGTGAATGGTGGCTTGAATCTATCGGAGTTAGACGGATGGTGGGCTGAGGCTTACTCTCCCGAAGTGGGATGGGCCATCGGTGACGGCAAAGAGCATGGAGACGATCCTGCTTGGGATCGCACTGAGGCTGAAGCCGTGTATGCCGCATTAGAGAATGAAGTCGTTCCGGAGTTCTACGAGCGGAATGAAACGGGTTTGCCGCCGAAGTGGATAGCACGTGTTCGCGAGAGCATGGCAAGGCTTACTTCAGAGTTTTCAGCTACGCGCGCCATCCGCGAATATACAGAAAACCACTATCTGCCTGCCGCTTCTGGTTACCACGTGCGTGCAGCGGAGGACAGCAAACTTGGTGAGAGTTTACTCCAATGGCAGCAGGAGATCGATCGGCTTTGGAGCACTGTGCGCTTTAGCGCGTTGGGAATCGAGACGCGCGACAGCCAGCATTTCTTTCAGGTCGAGGTTCTTCCGGGCAATCTCAATCCAGATCAACTGCAAGTCGAACTCTACGCAGACTCAGTTCTGGGAGGTAAGCCTGCTCTCGAAGTTATGACTGTTACCGAATCCAGTGCAGATTCACATGGCGTGCTAACCTATTCGACCCAGTTGTCCGCAACTCGTCCCGCGAGCGACTATACTGCGCGCATCATTCCCCACCATCCCAACGCTTCAGTACCGCTCGAAGCGCGGCAGATTCTTTGGCAACGCTGATGGCCAATCCAGAAATAATTGAACGATCGAGGCAAATGCTGAGCGCGGCGCGTCATTGCTCCACGAAGCAGAAAGCGAGGACACGGCTATACTTCCCAGCAAGTATATGGGCTTCGTTTCCTTCTATTCTGTTGATTCCGGTGCTGGTCTGCCTGGGGCTACACGCACCCGCAAGTGCGCAACAATCTGGAGTATCCTCTTCGCCTGTGAGCGCTCCGCTTGTCGGAGAACAAGTCGTCGAAAACCTGGTTGCGATGAATCTCAAACGTGCTCTAGCGCTGCATTCTTACCAGGGAACACGACTTTACCAGATTGAATACCACGGTATTTTAGGCGTTCGCAGCGGGAAGATGGTTGTGGACTTGAAATACCAATCACCAGAAACGAAGAAATTCATAATTCGGTCTGCGACCGGGCCGAAGATGATCGTTGACAAGGTATTCAAAAGGCTCCTACAGGCCGAACAGGAAGCGCTGGGCGCGGAGGCCCAAAAACGCACTGCTCTGAACAAGGACAATTATGATTTCACGCTGGTCGGATACGACCGCACACCATCCGGTTCAATGTACGTGCTTAGCGTGAAGCCCAGAACGACCAATAGATTTCTTTACCGTGGCAGAATCTGGGTCGATGCAAAGGACTTTGCTGTAACGCGAATAGACGCAGAACCCACGAAGAACCCTTCGTTCTGGACGAAGAACAGCAAGATCGAAGAGACTTACACGAAGGTGTCCGACTTCTGGCTGCCCGAGCGCAACCATACCGTCACCGCGATTCGGTTTGGGGGACGTGCCGAATTGACGATTCAATATGAGAACTACCAAATCACGAGCGCAGATCCGGTCTGCAACCTTCCGACGCCAAAGTCAAATCGGTAAAAAGTTAGGTTCCTGTAGAGTGGTTTCCGTTTTCAGCTCCCGACCTCACGATTCTGGACTCAGGCGGCTTTTAGCTTCTCGCTCTTGGACGCGATGCAAGCCAGCAGATCGTCCCAGGACTTGGCGAAGGAGGCGACCCCTTCTCCAAGAAGCTGGGCGGCCAACGTGTCGGTATCAATACCAGCTTTGGCGAATTCGGCCAGTACCTCGTTGCCATGAGCTGGTAAGGCTTCGCCGAATTCTTCATGGCCCGCGAGGGCTTTCAGCGTGACTTCGGGCATCGTATTCACGGTGAGGGGCTTGGCGAGGGCCTGAACGTACAAAATCTCGGAGGCTTTGGGATCCTTGGTTCCGGTGCTGGCCCAAAGAAGGCGTTGCGGATGGGCGCCGGCATTCAAAATGCGTTGCGAGCGCGGCGAGTCGAGGAGAGCGCGATACCTCTCATAGGTCTCCCCGGCGATGGCGATGCCGAGTTGGTTGCGCAGTGACACGGGTTCTTTGTGCGCTACCGCTACGTCCCAGCGGCTGACGAACAGCGAAGCTACAGAGCCGACATCGGGATTCAGCCCGGCGGCGATGCGCCGCTCGATGCCGCGCAGGTATGCCTCGGCGGCGGCGACATATTGCACGCCGGAGAACAACAGGGTCACATTAATCGGTACTCCTGCGAAGATTGCCTCCTCAATGGCCGGGAGGCCCTCGCTCGTGCCCGGAATCTTGATGAATAGATTGGGCCGTCCCGCGCGGGCGTGAAGCGCCTTGGCCGCGGATAGAGTTTCGGCCGTGTCGTGAGCCAGCAGGGGCGAGACCTCCAGGGATACCCAGCCATCCACGCCATTGGTCCGGTCGTAGATCGGCCGAAAGAGATCGGCGGCCTGCCTGAGGTCTTCGATTGCCAATTCGAAGAAGATCGCCTCGCTCGATTTTCCTTCCTTCTGCTTCTGACTGATAGCGTCGTCATAGTCGAGGCTGTTCTTGATCGCATGATCGAAGATCGTGGGGTTCGAGGTGAGACCTGTAACCGACAAATCCTGAATATAGCGGCGGAGCGTGCCGCTGGTCAGCAGACTGCGGGTTATGTTATCGAGCCAGATGCTCTGGCCGATTTCGTGTAGCTTCTGCGTAGCATTCATTTCATTCCTCTTCAAACACTTTTCACAACAACGCTGCTTGCGTCCTTTGGAACTCAACTGGCGGCGATGATCCAGGTATGTGCTTGCGCTGTTGCCGACGGCGGAAACACCTTCACAGGGCAGGGGATGAGGAAGCTAAATATCCTCACCATTCGTACGATCCAGTCCACGTCCGTGACCACCGCGACGCGCTCCCAGCGTGTGGGATGTTCCACCCCAATCTTCAGGTCCTCCCAGATAGCACCTGGGTCGTAGCCGGTGAAATCCGCAGAGGTCTGGTAGAGAAGCCGGATCTTGTCGTGCCGCGTGAGCGCTTCGAGAATGGCTGGAACAAGAATCCCGTCATAATCCTCCCTTGTGACCTGTCCCTTGCAGGATAGCGCTACAACATTGTCGGAAAAGTTCTTTAGGATCTCGATCATGGAACATCCTCCATCGCGCTCAATATGCACCAATTCCAGGTCCCTACTCATTGGTACCGGCTCAGCTACCATTGATTTTCAATTGGTGACCGGACTGCCTGATGTTCACATTTGACCTGATTCAATGGAGCAGTGCCCCTGATAGTATTCGTAGCGCCTCCCGCGTCAGATGGTCCTGGCCGCGGCAATCGAAAATCCTCCGATGAATTGAACACGGTAGATTCTGGATTTACAGAGCTGAAACCGGAAACGAGCAGACTCAAATGGATTCGCAAACGCTGAGAGATACCGCACAGGCCCTTGTCGCAGACAATAAGGGCCTGCTTGCGATGGACGAGAGCACTCCGACCTGCAACAAACGATTTGCGAGCTTGGGGATTCCGCAGACTGTTGAAGCTCGAAGAGCTTATCGCGAATTGATTGTGACCACTCCAGGGCTCGGTGAGTCGATAAGCGGCGCAATCCTCTACGACGAGACGATCCGTCAACAAAAGAGCGACGGTACTCCGTTTATCAAAGTCCTCATCGACGCGGGAATCATTCCTGGAATCAAAGTGGATGCAGGCACCAAGGAGTTGGCAGGTCATCCCAGTGAAAAAGTGACCGAAGGCCTGGATGGATTGCGCGATCGCCTTGCTGAATACGTTCGCATGGGCGCTCGGTTTGCCAAGTGGCGCGCGGTGATTGCGATCGGCGATGGTCTTCCAAGTTGGGGTTGCATGGAAGCCAATGCCCATGCGCTGGCCCGCTATGCGGCGCTGTGCCAGGAGGCAGGTCTCGTCCCTGTCGTGGAGCCTGAAGTGCTCATGGATGGCGAGCATACGCTGGACCAGTGTTGCGAAGTGACGGACAGAATTCTGCGAACTGTCTTCGGCGAACTGTTTGCGCAACGAGTCATGCTGGAAGGAATCATCCTGAAGCCCAATATGGTTGTTCCAGGATCGGCCTGCCCCAAACAAAAATCTATCGAGGAAGTGGCGGACGCGACGGTGAACTGTCTCTTGCGAGCCGTCCCCGCTGCCGTTCCGGCAATTGCGTTCTTGTCAGGCGGACAATCCGCGGAACTGGCCTCGGCTCGTTTGAATGCGATGAACGTGAGATTCAAGTCGCGGTTGCCCTGGGCGTTGGCATTTTCGTTTGCTCGCGCCATCCAGCAGCCGGCCTTGGAGCTTTGGAAGGGGCAGGAGGCCAATGTGTTTGCGGCGCAGCAGGCGTTGGTTCACCGCGCCCGCTACAACCAGGCTGCGCGTCGCGGCGAATACTCCCAGGCGATGGAACAGAGTTGACCGGATGCATCCGAACACCGGCCTGCGCACATGAGAGTTGGAAGAAAAAGCATGAATCAAATGCTGTTGTACCCCTTGCGCTTCGAGCCGATCTACCAGTATCGGCTGTGGGGCGGCAGGTGGTTGTCCAATCTGCTATCGACACCGCTTCCGGGGGACGAACCCATCGGTGAAGCATGGGTGCTCAGCGACCGCGACGATCATCAAAGCCAGGTTGCCAACGGACCGCTCAAGGGACAATCTATCGGTGAGTTGATGGAAGAATTTCGTGACCAACTGATGGGGCAGTCGGCCTCGCGCTTCCGTCGCTTTCCGCTGCTCCTCAAGTTTCTTGATGCACGCGAGATGCTTTCAGTGCAGGTACATCCCAGCGATGCGCACCCGGACTTGATTCCAGCAGGGGAATCCGGGAAGACCGAAGCGTGGGTCGTGATTGAGGCAGGTAATAAAAGCCGGATCTACGCGGGCCTGAAACCGGGTACGACTGCCGGCGAGCTGCGGCATTCGCTCGCCGACGGGACCATCTCTGACCACCTCGTAACAATCGTCCCGAAACCAGGCGACGCCGTATTCATTCCTGCTGGAACGGTTCACACCTTGGGAGGCGGTGTTGTTGTCTTTGAGATTCAGCAGAACAGCGATGTAACATTCCGCCTTTACGACTGGGGTCATGTTGACGTAAAGACCGGACATCCGCGGCCACTCCAGGTCGATCAGGCGCTTGCCAGTATTGATTTTGCGGGCAGCAACGGTGGCCTCGTGACTCCCATCGTGGGGAGCACCACGCCCGTGGAGCGCGAAAAACTCTTTGATTGTGAACATTTCCAGTTGTGGCGCGTGCGCGGAGAATCACCGTTTAATGTCGGCACGGCGGAAATGCCGCGCGTGCTGGTCTGCATTGAGGGCTCGGGGTGGTTCGAAGGCGAAGGCTCCGCGTATGGCATTGATAAGGGCGAAGTATGGCTCTTACCCGCGGTAGTCGGCGCGTGTGAATTTCACCCAAACAACGCAGTGACATTGTTGGAAATCGCGCTGCCCGAAACGTCTGTAACCGTTCAATGACGAGAGAGTCAGAGTGGCCGGAAACTCCAATTGAGAATGCATGAAGTTTAAGGTGGATGAATGGTAAAGAAGCTGATTGTCTTTGATCTCGACGGAACGCTCGCCGCAAGCAAGTCGTCCCTCGATGCCGAGATGTCGTCGCTCCTGCATGACCTGCTCGGGGTCGTCAAGGTTGCGATCATCTCCGGAGGCGCATGGCTACAGTTTGAAAAGCAGGTGCTTTCTCATCTTCCCCAGGATGACCGCCTTACAATGCTATCGATTCTACCCACATGTGGAACAGAATTCTTTCAGTACACCGGAGAGTGGAAGAAGCTCTATTCGGAAGATCTTACTGCGGAGGAAAAACAGAAGATCATCAGTTCCCTGAAGAAAGCCACCGAAGAGGCAGGCTTCTCTGTCGAAAAGACGTGGGGAGAGACCATTGAAGATCGTGGCAGCCAGGTGACGTATTCCGCATTGGGCCAGCAAGCGCCGTTGGAAGAGAAAGAGAAATGGGATGCGGGATTCGCCAAGCGGAAGAAGATTAAAACAATTCTCGACACTCTGATTCCAGAGTTCTCAGTGCGGCTCGGCGGCGCGACATCCATTGATGTTACCAAGCCGGGCATCGACAAAGCCTACGGGATCAAAAAGCTGCAAGAAACACTTGGCATTTCCGTGAAAGAAATGATTTACGTGGGAGATGCCTTGTTTGTAGGAGGAAACGACTACCCGGCTGAACAAGCAGGTGTCATCTCCATTCCAGTTCGAGGCCCCAATGAGACCAAGCTGGTGATTGAAGCAATCATTGCTTGTTTGGATGACGGTCAGCAGGCGCGAATCTTTGAGGTACCAAGTGCGGCTCTGTGAGGAGTTGAGATGAGCGAATTCAAGCTACGCCGCCTGGGGATGTTGATGGAACCTGAACCCGGCAATCCCATGGAAGTCGAAGGCGTCCTGAATCCAGCAGCCGTTCGCGGCCCTGATGGGGAACTCTATCTGTTTCCGCGGATGGTAGCGAAAGGAAATTATTCGCGCATCGGGATTGCGCGAGTGCGATTCAACGAAGCCGGCGATCCGGCTGGCGTCGAGAGGCTCGGCATTGCACTGGAGCCGGAAGCCGATTATGAACGGAGGCCCGATGGCAGCGGCGGCTGTGAGGATCCCCGTGTGACGTTCGTAGAACCTCTCCAAAGCTACATCATGTCCTACACCGCATTTTCGACCCAAGGGCCTAGGATCGCTCTGGCCTTGTCGGAGGACCTCTTCCACTGGGAGCGTCTCGGCTTGGCAACCTACGCTCATTGGCACGGCATTGAATTGGGCAACGTGGATGACAAAGATGCGAGCCTGTTCCCTGTCGCAATCCCTGACTCCTCCGGGAAACTGGAACTCGGTATGCTCCACCGCCCGCTTTTTCCGGGCACTCGCCCAGAGGAGACAGCTTGTCATCCAGCGACCCGTAAGGTTGATCTTGATCGGGAGAGCATCTGGATCTCCTATTGTCCGCCAGTCTTCAAAGGTCGTGAGCCAGATCGCCTAGGACGGTTTACCTCTCATCACCGACTGGCGACTCCAGTCTCGCCCTGGGAACGGCTCAAGATCGGCGCTGGAACCCCGCCGATCTTAACCAGGCACGGCTGGATGATTGTTTACCACGGTGTCAGCGAAGCGGCAGATACGGGCAGAGACGGGCATCACTTGTGCTACTCGGCCGGAGTGATGGTGCTCTCAAAGCAACATCCGCGAGTAGTGCGTTATCGCTCGGTGGAGCCGGTGTTGACGCCTGTGCTTCCGCAAGAGCGCGACGGAATAGTCGCCAATGTTGTCTTTCCTACCGGCATCGATCGGCGCGACGATCTTGGAACTCCGGATCGATTCGACGTTTACTACGGGATGGCCGACAACCGTATTGGTGTGGCGCGTCTTGACTTGCCAGATCAGCTCCCAGCAGGGGCAGATGCTGACTCACCCGCTGCAAAGGTTTAATTGAGGAATCCAAATCTCGAAGAGCCCCCTTCGGCTGGGCCAACGGAAGGATAGTTCATGAAAAAAACGACTGCGATCTCTTGCGCTTTTCTGGATATAGGCGGTGTCCTGCTGACCGATGGCTGGGACCATCTGGCCCGCAAACGGGCTGCGGCTAACTTCAAGCTGGAGTGGGCCGAGATGGAGGAACGCCATCATCTAACATTCGAGATCTACGAGGAGGGAAAGATCACGCTGCAAGAATATTTGAGTCTCGTGGTCTTCCACAAAAAGAGGCCGTTCACGCGTAATCAGTTTCGGTGCTTCATGTTTGCGCAGTCAAAACCTTTCCCGGAGATGATCGCGCTGGTTGCGCAGCTAAAGCTCCGGCTGGGGATGAAGATAGCCATCGTCAGCAACGAAGGGCGTGAGCTGAATGCATATAGAATTCGGAAGTTCAAACTGGATCGGTTCGTGGATTGCTTCATTTCCTCTTGCTACGTTCACATCCGCAAGCCCGACGTGGATATTTTCAAACTTGCTCTGGACATAGCTCAGGTGCAGGCTTCGCAGGCAGTCTTTATCGACAATACACCGATGTTCGTTCAGATCGCGGAAGGGCTGGGAATTCAAAGCATCCTTCACACGGACTGCAAATCCACCCGAGCGGGCCTATCCGCACTCGGACTAGATGTTCTCGCATGAGCGAGCGTTTGAAAGGACGAAAGAATGGCCCGTGATTGCCTGTGTGAAGGACACAGCTTTCATTTGCGGGCGCGGAGTATCAGAACAAGCGCCACGATCAGAACCAATCCGCAGATCCACATCCAACCATAATTCCAACCTTGCATCCCCATGCTGTATCCGTTCACCAAGCCTCCACATGGAACAGTCGGAGGAAGCGGAACCCCAACTGGTTCCTCTCGTCCGATTGTTCGCTATCCTTCGATCCGCTTAGCCGCAGCAGCCATGGCCGGTTTTCGGCGCCACTGTAGACTTGCTCAGGTATTGCGCCGGATTATGATCGAACTTCTCTTTGCACTTGGAGCCGCAAAAGTAATAGGTCTGTCCTGCGTGGTCGGTGTGTCCAGCGGCGGTGGAAGTGTCTATGTCCATGCCGCAAACGGGGTCTTTCACAACTGTTGTGCTGCTCATATGGGTCTCCTTGGTACGTGACTCTGGGTTGATTACGGCTTAGCAATTGGAATGCGACTTTTAGCGGGGCATTTATCACTCGCCTTGTCACGCTTTGTTTCGCTCTCAAGCGCTTCCAACAGGAACCATCTCACTCGGGATATGAACAAGTCCGGTCGTAATTGCTCAGGACGGCGGATTGCAAGATACCCGAGCGCATGGGACGAAGAGAACTTGCAATAAAGTTTCATAGTTTTGTCGTTCGCAGCCTCAGCGCATTGGCGATCACCGAGACGGAGCTGAAACTCATGGCTGCCGCGGCGATCATCGGGTTCAGAAGCAGTCCGAAGGAAGGGAAAAGTACGCCCGCGGCGAGCGGTACCCCGACGGCATTATAGACGAAAGCGAAGAACAGGTTCTCGCGAATGTTGCGCATGGTTGACTTGCTGAGATGCCGGGCGCGGAGAATGCCGCGCAGATCGCCTTTCAACAATGTGATGCCGCCGGCCTCCATCGCCACATCCGTGCCGGTCCCCATTGCGATGCCGATGTCAGCCTGGGCCAACGCGGGTGCGTCGTTGACTCCATCTCCAGCCATCGCAACAACAGAGCCTTTTTGCTGACGCTCTTTGATGACCTCCGCTTTCTTTTGCGGGAGCACGTCTGCATAGAATTCAATACCGAGTTTGTCCGCGACAGCCTTGGCGGTCGTCGCGTTGTCGCCCGTGACCATGATGACCTTCAGACCTGCCTCTCGCAGTTCGCGGATCGCATCGGGCGTGGAATCCTTAATCGGATCGGCAACGCCAACGATGCCCGCGGCCTTGCCATCCACGGCAACCAGCATTACCGTTTGGCCTTCTTTGCGCAACGCTTCGGCTCGATCGAGCAAAGGGGCGGGATCGACAGACAGATCGCGGAACAGCTCTGCATTCCCGACGGCAACCTGCTTGCCTGAAACTGTCCCCTTCACACCCTTGCCGGTAGTCGAGTTGAATCCAACCACATCGACCAAGGTAAGCTTCTTTGCTCCCGCGCCCTTCACGATAGCTGCCGCCAATGGGTGTTCGCTGGAGCGCTCAAGGCTGGCGACAAGTTGCAACAGGTCAGATTCTTCGAAGCCCGGCTGGGGAATCACGGAACTCAGCGTCGGCTTGCCCTCGGTGAGGGTTCCCGTCTTGTCGATGATGAGCGTATCTACCTTGCCGAAGATCTCCAATGCCTCTGCATTGCGGATGAGGATACCGGCGCGTGCCCCGCGACCCGTACCCACCATGATGGCCATGGGTGTGGCCAGCCCAAGAGCGCACGGACAGGCGACGATCAGGACAGCAACAGCATTTACGAGTGCATGAGCGAATCGCGGTTGAGGACCGACGAAGAACCACACAGCAAAAGTAACAATGGCGGCAACGATTACAGCCGGGACAAAGTACGAGGAGACTTGATCCGCCAGCCGCTGGATCGGCGCTCGTGACCGCTGCGCCTCGCTGACCATCTTGACGATTTGCGACAACAGTGTATCTGCGCCAACGCGTTCCGCGCGCATGACGAATCCGCCGGTTCCGTTGACCGTCCCCGCTGTGACCTTTGCATCCTTGTCTTTCTCGACGGGGATGGGCTCTCCGCTGATCATTGACTCATCGATCGAACTGTGACCTTCAAGAACAGTTCCATCGACGGGGACCTTTTCACCGGGACGGACGCGGAGCCGGTCGCCAACTTGCACCTGATCGAGCGAAACGTCGGCTTCGCCGCCCTTGTCGTCAAGCCGCTTGGCGGTCTTCGGAGCCAAGCCGAGCAGTGCGCGAATTGCACTGCTGGTCTGGCTGCGAGCGCGCAGCTCCATCACCTGTCCAAGCAGAACCAAAGCGACGATAACTGCTGCTGGCTCGAAGTACACGTCGATTTGCCCCGCAGCTCCGCGAAACGACGCAGGAAATATCTGAGGAACGACGGTGGCGAAGACGCTATAGAGATAGGCCGAGCCAGTGCCAAGGGCAATCAGCGTGAACATATTGAGGCTGCGATGCACGACCGATTGCCAGCCCCTGACGAAGAACGGCAGCCCGCACCACAGTACCACCGGAGTTGCGAGAGCAAATTCGATCCATGCCCACGCTCTCGCCGAGAATAGGTGTTGCATCGGCATGGAAGGCAGAAATGCGGAGACCATAAGCGCGAGCATCGGCACGGCGAGAGCGACGCTGATCCACAGCCGCCTTGTCATATCGGCCAGCTCTGGGTTGGTGTCTTCGGCGGTCATCTGCCGAGGTTCCAGCGCCATGCCGCAAATGGGGCACGAGCCTGGTGCGTCCCGCACGATCTCCGGGTGCATCGGACAGGTATATTCGGTGCTCTTGGCTGGTGCGGGAATGGCCACGGATTCGAGCGCCATGCCGCACTTCGGACAGCTTCCCGGCCCCGTCTGCTTCACCTCCGGATGCATTGGGCAGGTGTATTCCCCTTGCGGCTCGGTTTTCGCCGCCGGATGCGACGGAGCTGCGCCTGGCTTGGCTTGCACATACTTCTCCGGCGCGGCGCGGAACTTTGCGGCACAACTCTCACTACAGAAGTAGACAGTTCCGCCATGATGTTCAATGCTTGACGCAGCTTCCGAGGGATCGACCGTCATCCCGCACACGGGGTCGTGCTCTTCAGTCTGCTTCATCTCTTGATTGTGACCCCGTTCACTCATTTCTACCTGTGTCTTTCTGCACAGAGAGAGGAGGGGCAATGCAAACGGGGAATTGTGCAGTTCTTGGTATCATTCATTCATCCATGCATCCAGACCACAAAGATCGCCGGCGACTCACCCTGCTCTGGAGAGCTGTAATTGAAGTCGCGTTTATCGTCTTTCTCTTTTATTCAAATCTCCTGATGGGAGAATTTACTGCTACGAATGGGCGTGGGAAGAGTTTGGCTTTTGCCTTCAACGATATCTTCACGAGTACGAACTTCTTTATCGCGATAATATCCGCTCTGATTGGGTATGTTGTGTTTGAATACCTGCGAAAGAAGCTATAGGGTTGCGGATCGGGTGCCGGGGGTGCCAACTCTGGAAGGCCAATGCAGGCTTTGATCTTGGGATAAAGTACAAAACGAATCGGCAGTCGTACCATCTATGATGCCTAGCGTTGTCCTCTGGAGCCTGCAATGCAGTTCGCGTAAACTATACTTATGTCCTCTCCTCCCACCGCTGGGAACCAGCCGAAAATGAGGTTGATCACGGACCTCCGGGCGCGTCTGATAGCTCATCTTCAACAGCGCGAGGAGCAGATATTCCTTCTCCTCTCGCTGCTGATTGGAGCGCTCACCGGACTCGCAGTGGTCGGGTTTATCGTGGTTACGGAGCGGTTGGGAATGCGCCTCTATCCGGTGGGCAGCGCCGCGTGGAGGCGTGTGCTGGTTCCGGTGGCAGGCTCGCTGGCCATGGGCTTTCTGCTGTACCGCTATTTTCCTAACGCACGCGGCAGCGGCGTGCCCCAGACCAAGGCCGCCCTCTTCGCTCGGGATGGGTTCATCTCCCTGCGCACCGTCTTGGGCAAGTTTTTCTGCACGGCGACCACGCTGGCGAGCGGGATTCCACTGGGCCGCGAGGGACCATCTGTCCAAGTAGGCGCCGGAATCGGATCGGTCCTCGGCCGATGGCTCGGCTTGCGCCCGGAAAAGGTAAAGGCGCTGATTCCCGTGGGAGCCGCCGCCGCCATTGCCGCGGCATTCAATACGCCGATGGCGGCCGTGTTGTTTTCCCTCGAAGAGGTGATGGGCGATATGCACGCGCCGATTCTTGGTTCGGTCGTTCTCGCCTCTGCCACCTCCTGGGCGGTCTTGCGCCTCCTGCTTGGCAATAACCCGCTGTTTCAAGTGCCGCAGTACACTCTGGTACATCCGCTGGAACTCGCCATTTACGCCCTATTGGGCATCGCTGGCGGTTTTCTGTCGGTAGCCTTTACCCGGCTTTTGCTGGGAATGCGCAGGTTCTTTCTGCATCTTCCCGCGAGGACGCGCTGGTGGCATCCCGTCGTAGGTGGTGTGACGGTTGGTCTGATGGGCTGGCTTGTGCCCCAGGTTCTGGGTGTCGGGTATACCTACGTGGGCAGCGCTTTGAATGGAACGATGGCGCTCAAGTTGATGCTGCTACTCGTGGTGCTCAAGCTCTTTGGCGTCACTGTCAGTTATGCCTCTGGAAACGCTGGTGGAATCTTTGGCCCGAGTCTATTTCTCGGCGCCATGCTGGGCGGCGCCATCGGAACCGTAGCCCATGGCTTGTTGCCGGGATACACCGCAACCCCTGGAGCTTACGCGCTGGTCGGCATGGGCGCGCTCTTCGCGGGGATCGTGCGCGCTCCGATGACATCGGTATTGATGATCTTTGAAATGACGCGGGACTACGCTGTCATTGTGCCGCTGATGATTGCAAACCTGACCAGCTTCTTCATCTCTTCCCGATTTCAGAAGCAGCCGATCTACGAGGCTTTGGCTCATCAGGATGGCATTCATTTGCCCAGTCGCAGCACTCGCGACGAACCCAACCAGCGAACCGTGGCTCAGGTCATTCGGAAATCTCCGCAAATACTTTCCGCACAAATGCGCATCGAGGATGCCGTTGAACAAACTCGAACCAGCCAACTGCGCATCTGGCCCGTTGCCGAGAAGGATTACTTTCTGGGAATGCTGACTAGAGAGACGCTGGAGTGCGCCTTTGTCGATGGGAGAAAAGAACAGCCGCTGAAAGACATCGTGGAAACCCTCCAAGTTCCGCACCTCCACACGGATCATCCGCTGCATCTGGCTCTCGAACGCATGAGTAAGTACCATCTCGATGTCTTGCCGGTCGTTCACCGGGCGGATATGCATCAACTCGAAGGCGTTGTGACGCTGGCGGATGTGCTGAATGCCTATGGCATCGACTGCATCAGCAGCTCGTCCAACTCCTCACACTAGAGTCTGCGTGCCCCAGATCGGGACTGTCTGGCCTGGGAGGGTTGCCAAATCACTTGGCACAGTTCACTCGTCCAGCTCAGCTTGTTACCGTAGAATTGTGGCTTTTGCCGGTCGGTCCTGGGAAACGTCGAATTCGCAGGGATGGCTTCTCGAATTACGGAAAATACACCTTCCCGCTCAGAGACCCTCCAGTGTGCTATGGAGAGTAAGCTTGGGAGCAGGTTCTCGCTTATCCAGAACGGATGTCCACTCCAGTCATTAGCTACCTTCCCTCTCTTTCGTGGCTGGGCGCTTTGATTCTGTCGCGCAACGCCCACTGTGCCGACTGGCGGACCTGCTCAACCCGTTCGAGGACGTGTTTGCGGTTCCCATCGTCAATCGACACCCAGAATGATTGCTGGCCGTCTTGGGCATTGACGACTGCGACCGTCAGATTGCCGCCCACATTTGCCTTCGGCTCCGGTTCTTGAGACGACTTCAAGATTTGGAGCATTTCCTGGGAGTGAGCAGCCGACTGGAGGCACGAAAGAAGCAGTTGTACGTCGGCTTCATTCGTGAAGAGCATCCCGCCCATGTTCTCATTCTGCAATCTGGCTTCAAGGGCATGGAGGCGGGCAGCCTTAACCTGGAGAGGATTCGCCACGAGTTGGTGCTGGTACAGCGCGTCCCGCATCTCTGGGTCGGTGAATTCAACGAAGATGCCGTTTTGGACGGCCACTTTGACCACCTGCCGCTTCCAATCGTCACCGCCAGAGCAGGCGATACGCGATCCGTATTTCTGGACAGCCATCTCCAACCCAAAAACGATTGCGGCCTCGTTCTGGTTGAGCACTGTCACGCGCCGCCCACGGTCGATGACGGACAGCTTCCCATTGAGCGTGTACGAGACATCCCCAGTTGTTCGGTTGATCGTCCATATACGGGCGGTCGCAATCTGTCCAGCGAGATTCTCCGCTCGCTGTTGAGCGGCAAGCCGTTGTTCCGTGAACTCGGACCAATCAGCCTTCTCCTCATCCGTTGCAGGGCCAAGATGAAGCGCATTGGCTTCAAGCGTGGCTTCCAGCCGCCGCTGATTTCGCTGATCCGCATAGCGCCATCCGCGCAATTGAGCCGCTGCCCGCGCATCGCCCTCGGCGGCGCGCTCCGCAACCCATGTGCGCAGGTTTTGCGGAAAATGTGCCTGGCGTGTCTTCTGTGTGGACGATTTGAGCGTTCGCAACTCGATGATGGACGCGGCCACAGCCTCCGAGAGCAGGATCTTCTTCGCGGGCCACGGCAGCGCCAATGCGCGAATCTCCTTCTTTCTCTGGCGGAGATTCATCACCAGGTTCTGACGTGCTTCTCTTCCCTGTGTGGTCAGCCCCTTGCACACTTCCCGTTGTCGATTACGATACTGGTTATAATCGGCCATCAGGGAAACTCGGTCGGAAAGTCGCTTCGCTCTCCGTTCTTCCCTCAGTGCGCTATTACGAACTGGAGTACGAACGATATGTTGAGCGACCTCATAGCCGGATGTTGAGGCAGGTGTCCAGACCCCAAGTGCCGCCTCAGTGTTCTGACGGTTGATCTTTCCTGCGAAGTTGTTGCGGAATACGTCGGATGCCTTTACCCGGATGTTGTGGTCGATGGCAAGGACGGTGTATCCGCCAGTCTCTCCCTTTTCAAGCCGGAGTTGAGCCTTGGCGAGAAGGCGATGGAGGTCATCCCACTTAACATTACGTCGGGTAAGCAGTTTGGATACGCTGGGAGCAACCTCCCGCCGCACGTAAGATTGGAAGGATTCTTGATCCTGGTAATGTTCAAATTGTGCAGCGGCACCGGTCGGCTGTTGTCGCGCACATCGAGAAGCATTACGTTCGCTTCGTGATGTTGGTACAGCTTGTTCGGTGTCGGCATCCCAACGTGCAAGGCCCGGAGTATGAGCCCAGTTGTATTTAGTTTCGAGTTGGCGAGCTGCGGTGTGTAGAAGAGTATGGGACTGATGTGGTGTTGTTGCTCTGAGGGTCTCTGGGTGTACCTTGTTCACCATTACATGGATATGAAAATGCTTCTTGTCGTCGTGCGCGACGATTATATATTGATGGTCTTTGTATCCGAGTGCTTTCAGTGTGTGCACTGCTGCGTCTGTCCATTGTGGTCGAGTCGGACGTTCTCCTGGCGGCCATGCCAGTTCATAGTGGCATAGCGCATCCTTGCAACGATCATTGAGAGATGCAACCCCAAGCATTTCTCCTGCCGCTGTGTCGAAGCTCAGAAGATTCTCCGACATGACCACATCTCCTCGCAAACGAAGTTCTCCAGTGTCGGCATCATGCTCTTGTGTGAGGTATTCATGAAGCCGCTTGAAGCTGCTGGAGTGTTTTCGAGATGGCTGTACCTTGACGATCATGTTTACTTCCCCACGGCGGCATTGAGCCTGCTCACTGCACTAAGCACTGCGGACAATGTTGAATTCAGTCCCTTCCGCAGACCTTCCTCATCCGGGAGACCTTTGATCTGCTTGAGCAGGTGCTTCTGAAGTCCACCGAGTCTTGCGAGTTCTCCTAATGCCTTCTGGTCCATCTTTGAAACGATTCGCTTGTTGAATGCGATCCTTCGTATGTACTCGCTCATGGTCAGGCCGGCTCCCTTGGCCTGGTCTTTGATGCCGGCTTTCTCTGCATCGGTGATTCTGATGAATATCCGGCGTGTGGCGACTTCATTCTGTTTAGTTCTTGCCATTGTCTTCTCCTGTTCTGTGGGGTCTCGGGGCGTAGCCCTGAGCAAGATGCGCAACCATTTCTCCGAGTAGCCGCAGGCGGATTGGGGAAATGGTGGTGGGCGCGCGGAACCCCGAAGGGGTT
>Ga0255356_1000088_pt1 | contig 55850 bp, 49 predicted proteins | sample HBST100metaG_FD_189944 | JGI IMG/M metagenome (GOLD analysis project Ga0255356, IMG submission 189944) | Peat soil microbial communities from Stordalen Mire, Sweden - H.B.S.T100 | ecosystem: Environmental > Terrestrial > Soil > Wetlands > Peat | place: Sweden: Norrbotten County, Stordalen Mire...
TGGCCTGGCTCACCCGGCATTGAGGCTGCCCGCACAGCCCCAACAGGAAACCAATCCGCGCTACAATCAAATCTGAACGTCGGGGCGTAGCGCAGCCTGGTAGCGCATCTGCTTTGGGAGCAGAGGGCCGGGGGTTCGAATCCCTCCGCCCCGACCATTAGAATCAACAATTTGACTCTAATGTCGGTTCACCCGCAACCCCACCAAACCCCACGCGAGCGTATTCGAGCAGTTTGGTGTGGGCTTCGAGCTTGCTGTCCATCATTCCCTTCCCGTACACATTCATGGTTGTAGTCACGTCCGCGTGCCGCATCATCTTCTGCTGGATACCCACCGCCGTTCCCACAGCGTCGAGCCAGCTGCGGAAGGTATGGCGGAAGGTGTGCCATCCCAGCCGTGGAACGCCAACTTTCGCGGCCAGCGGGTGGAGATGACGCCGGAGGAGAATGCCTGCATGGTACGGCCGCCCGGTGACGACACTGGGAAACATCCACCCTTCCTCTGAGGCCGGCGCAACCTTCTGCCATCTCGTTAGAAAAGCGATGAAGTCGTTGCTGAGAGGGATGACATCGCGGGAGGCTTCACTCTTTACATCGGCGACAATGCCATCTACGGCCGATCGCCGGATGAAGAGAGTCTTCCCGGCCGAATCGAAATCGTCCCACATCAGGCCGAGCACTTCACAGATACGGAGTCCCAGATAGCAGGCGAGTTCAGCCATCAACAAATATGGATCTTCGAGATTCTCTCGAACGGTCAACATCTGTTTCGGCGTCAGCACGACTTTCTCAATGACTCTGTCTCTGCCTTTTACGCGGACCAAGCTCATCGGATTCCTCTGAGCCTCCAACCAGCCCTGCTTCATTGCCAGCTCAAACAGCCGGTACATCATGCTCTTGATGTGCCGCTTGGTCTCGGGAGAATACGACAACTCTCTTAACCAAACTTCGACTGCATAAGGGCGAACGTCCGACAGCATTTTCTCGCCCCATTTGGGCTGAATGTGGCGATCCATCAACAGACGGTAGTTTTGCTGACTTTTCAGGCGCTCCGGCATCTCTTCGCGGATGTACACCTCGATCACCGCTCCCAGCGTCGGTTCCTGGAGAGCGACAGCCGCATTGCCCGCGTTGAGTTTCAGAAGCAAGGCTTCCACCTTTCGTCTCACTGCTGCCTCAGACGAATACTTCTTTGTGCTGAGGGTTAATTGGCGCTGCTTGCGCAGGCCGTTGTCGTAGGTACTGAATCTGAACTCCCAGACATCGGGTCCATTGGCACGTTGAACTCGACGCAGGGAGCCCTGCTGATAACGGTCTCTCGTGAATTTCAATGTTTCCTCCATTCACGGGAGCGGTTGGCTGTCTTTTAGGATAGCCAACGCGCGATGGAAACGATAGAGGTTTAAGAGAGGAAAAGGCTCGCAGTTCGCGTACCTAGCTTGCGAGTTCCTGGCGGTATAGCCATTCGTTCAAGTCGGAGGCGCGGAAGCGCCAGAGCTTGCCGACGTGCTTGCCACGAATCTCGCCGCGACGGGCCATCTTCTGCAAGGTCTTCGGATGAATGCCGAGAAGACGAGCAGCGTGTTCGCTGTCGAGTAGGGGTTCAAAATCGATGACGCCGAAGGAACGAGCATTTTCGGGCCGGACGGAGCTTGGGGGAAATCCTCTGGCCATAACGCCTCCTGTTCCAAGAGAATGCGCCTTGTTTTCCACAGGCGTCCAAGACTTTCTTGGGCAACCTTGATGATCTGTAAGCATCGCCAAGGAGCGCAGAGGCAGCAGAAGGAAGCAACGAGGCAAGCGAGGAACTGGACGGAGTCGTCACGGGGAGCCCAAAGAGCAACGAAGCGCCGCGATTCCTCGGTAGTGAAGGCATGTGTTCATCCGTTCACAGCCCATCCAGGAACTTCATTAAGTCGCGATCGTCGCGCCATCGTTTCCTCTTCGGGTGCTGCGGACTCAGCTTATTGAGAGGAGTCCGGAAACGTTCCGGTGTCAGTTTCAGGTATCGCTCGGACGATACTAGACCACACTGCCCCATGTACGCGGAAAGCGCAGGGATCAGGCGATTCAGATCCGCGCCCTGCCGGAGCCAGGCGGTCAGGCGGTGCACCGCAAATGTGGTTCGCAAGTCATCCATGCGCGGCTGACAGCTCGTACCGTCGTGCCGCTGGATTCCGGCCAGCCGGCGTAGTGTCCGAAAAGCGACTCGCAGCGCAGTTCCGTGGAGGGCCTTCCCGTCTTTGCCGACGAAGAAATAAGCGCTCTTGCTCGGCCGCTTGGTAAGACCGCGTTTGTGTCGCCGCAGTCTGGCGCAGAGATCCGGCCCTATGGGAAGACTTCGGGAGCGGTAGTAGCGTCCACCCCGGATGTGAATGACGCCCTTCTTCAAGTTCACGTCTTCATGCGTGAGGCTCAACGCTTCACCAGTCCGCATTCCAGTTGCGTAAAGCGTCAGCAGCAATGTGCGGAACGTTGCCGAATCCATCCGGGCGCACTTCTTGACCTGCCACGAAGAGTTCTCCCACAAAGATGTGGCGTGAAGAAGAAGCCGCACCTCATCCCGCGTATACACATAAGGCACGAACGTCAGCGGAACGGGCGGCCGATTGACTGGCATCGGCAGAGCATCCAACATCCCGCGGTCAGCCCAGTGCTCGAAAAACGACTTCATGAAACTGAATTTCTTGCGCCAGGTGGTAGCGGAGGTCCGGGGGCCGCTCAGGAAATCGAGGACCTGCGCGGTCCGGATGGTGTTGAGCGGTACGTCGCCCACTCTGCCCGCAAAGTACCGGAGGTCGTCGGCACCTCTGTAGAAAAGAACACCGTGAGCTCGTCTTCCTTCGACGTACTTCTGGATAGCGTCAAGAAGAGTCACAAGCCCTTCAGGCTGAAAGCGGCTACTTTGCGTAGCGACCGCGTATCGAATCTGGCGTAGAAGCTCACTGAGTTCGTGTCGCGATGCCCGAGGAAGTCGGCGATGTCCTTGAGCGGCGTCCCTATTTTGAGCAGATGTGTGGCGCAGGCATGGCGAAGTGAGTGCGGCCCGCGAGTTGCCGACTGAATCCCGAGCTTTTCGAGTTGGCGGCTCACGATTTGCCACATGGCGAAGCCAGTCACCGGACGATATGGCTGCTGGAATGTCACAAAGACATTGCGGTAAGCGCATTGCGGCCTCACCTTTAAATAACGCAGGATCGCCTCCCCGACTTCGTACTGAAGCGGGTATCGCTGATATCCACCGCGTTTCGCGCGCTTGACGCAGAACGTTTCCTCCCGCCAGTCGATATCGACCAGCCGCAGGCCTGACACCTCACTGCTGCGCAGTGCATAGATGGAGCAAAGCAGCATCATGGCGTGAGCCCGGAGCCCTGGGACGGTCGTTATCTTTCTCCCATAGCGGAGGAGCCGGCGCACATCCGACCATGTCGGGCCTCGGGCAACGCTGCTATATCTGGGCCGAGCGGGATTCCGAACTCCCCTGGCGAGCCCCGATTCACACCAGCCGCGTCCCTCTGCATACAGGAAGAAGGCCCTGAGTGCCTGGCTGTGACTGGTGTGGGTCGGGATACGCCATCCCTCGGTGCGTTTGGCCTTGAAGAATTCGTCGATGTCGTTGAGAGTAACACTGCGCAGCGCCACCCCTCGTGCGGCCAGCCAGGAGAAGACCAGTTTCAACCGCTTGCCATAGGCATAAACCGTTAAGGGGGAGGCCCCTTTGGTGGAACGCAGAAACTCGGTAAACTCCGTGATTTCTTTTTCGCATGGGTGCGCCGGGACGGGGGGAACCACTAACAGGCCATGAAAACCAAGCCAGCCTTTCGCTACGCGCGGGAAGCGGCCCGCCGTATCCCCCCGCTTTCCTCTTCGCTCCGGCCCGCGATAGCTGGCCGCGGCTCGGCTCGCTCTTTCCAGTTCGCCCAGTCCTACCATCCGGGGCGTCGTGAGTTCCAGGAAGCGCACGACGCGCAACATGTCGGAGGAGACGCCGCGTAAATAGTCGGGACCATAACCCCGTTGCATGAGGTAGACCAAGTATTGTTCGCGCTCCTTAAGACAAGGCGCGGCCAGGAAGCGGGAACGGGTATTTGGATCTTCAAAGAGGATGCTCTCCATCATTGGTCGATGCCCTATACCTCGATCACCACTCCGAGAGTTCGTTGTAGCGGCGGCGACGGGAGAAGAAACTAAACCAGTTCATGGAGAAGCTCCTATTCATTGCGCAACGCCTCCATGGGATCGATGGAAACAGCTCTGCGTGCAGGCAACGCAGCCGCCATGAAACTACTGAAAAACAAGATTAGGACAGCCAGACCAAAAAGGACGGGACTCACTGGGCTCACTTGAAATAGGTATGCCCTGATGGAATGAACAGCCAAGACGGCCAGACAGCCACCCGCCACTGTGCCTATGACCAGCAGTGTGAATACCTGTTTCATGACCATGTTGAAGACAGCCATACGGGTAGCACCGAAAGCTACGCGAACGCCAATTTCAGTGGTTCGCTGATCTACATACGACGTCGTCAATCCGTAGATGCCGATGCAGCTCAGCAGTAGTACCAGCCCGGCAAAGAAGCCTGACAGCACAGATAGCAGCCGTTCTGTCGAGATGGCGTCATTGAATTGCACAGCGAACGCTATCGGCTCAGCTTCAGGACTCGCGGGAGCCAGTTCGTGAAGTGCGTTTCTGTAGGCCGACTCGCCTTCGGCCAGTGTATAGGCGTGAATGATGAAGGTCATGCTTTGCAAGCGCCGCGTATTGGCTCCGAAAGGGAGATATACCGTCGACGGCGTAGCCTGCCGCAGACTGCTGTATTTGGCATCCTCAACGATCCCTACAACCCCGCATTCTCTCGTGGTCGCTCCAGAGACTGTAGTACCTACATGCTGGTAAAGAAGCTGTCCTATGGCAGATGAGTGGGGAAAGAGCTGATTTGCCGCTGCGCTGTTGACGATACAGGTATCCGCGTCCAAGTCCTGGCCCGCGAAATCCCGTCCAGCGAGTATCTGCGTGCCGAGAGTCGCGAAGTAGCGGGCTCCCACATCATTCACTGAGTATTTTTCTCTCAGGTCTCCAGCGGAACTGAAATGGGCATCCTGACTGAATGCGCCTGTATGACTCCAGCCGTTGAGCGGCGTATTCTCGGCCACGCTCGCATCAATCACTCCGGGCATCTGGTCGATACGCGAAATCATGTCTCGATAAAGATGGACAAGATTTTGATCCTTTTGAGGAAGCCCCTCAAAATCTGCGGTGACAAGAACTACATTCTCCGTGCGAAAGCCCGGATGGTTATTTCGCAGATTTATTACGGAGGCTCCCAGCATGGTCGCTACGACAATCATCACGAGACCGAGCGCAATCTGCGCGGGCATAAAAAGCCGCCGTATCAGAGTTCCCTTTCCTGCGAGGATGTTCTTGCTAGATTGCCTCAATGCCGGCTCGATGGAGGCGTGGCCAGCGAGCCAGGCTGGAATGAAACCGAAGAGTAGTGCGCAGAATATGGCACACCCTGCAGTAACGGCCAATGTGAATGCATCGGGCCTAACAGACAAGGCCGCTTTTGTTTCACGGCTACTGATAAATTGCAGAAGATAGCGGTCCGTCATCCATGCGAATGCGACTGCCAGTACCGCCCCGACGGCTGACACGGTAAGAGACTCCACCAGAAGCTGCCGCATCAGCCGCGCTCGGCTTGCTCCAAGCGCTCCACGAACCGCAAACTCGTGCTCACGCCGCGCAATGCGCGTCAGAAACAGTCCAGCGAGGTTGAAGCAACATGCGAGCAGCACGACTCCAACTAGCGTCTGGAGGAGGAAGAGAGGTTTGGAGTATTGGTTACGTAAATAGCTCCAGCCTGTCCGGCCTGGAAGGACCACGAATCTGCCCCGGTTCTTCATAAGAGTATTTCGCATGGACGAAGCAGTCTCATTCATAACAACGTCAAAGAGATGGGCCATTTCTGCGAGAGCATTTGCTTCACTAACGCCCGGTTTCAAGCGGGCCCAGGTCGTAAGCCAAAGACTGCCCGTATTTCGCAAGAGTGACTCTTTGCCATGTATGAGTGGTTCAAACGCAAGTGGCATGTAGAAATCAGGGCTTGTGCCAACAATCAGGCCATCAAACTCCGCCGGAGTAATTCCGACGATCATGGCGCTCTGCCCTGACAGCGTGACCTGCTTTCCAATAACCGATGGATCCCCATGATAATGCTGCATCCAGAATCGGTGGCTAAGGACGACAGCCCACCCATCGGCACCGCCGCCCGTCTGGTCGTCTGCTGGAATCAGAAGTCTGCCTTCCGTAGGTGCCATCTCCAATACTTGAAATGCATTTCCACTCACGATTGCGCCGGGATAGATGCGGGAGATGCCGTTTTCGGTCAGTACAACGTCGCTGGAACTCCATCCGAATATTCCTGAGAAGGACTTAGCTTGTCGTTGCAGGGACTGCATGAGGAAGAAGTTCAATGGCATTCCATTTGCGCTAGGATCGGGTGAATCTCCATTGACAGCGATGCGGACAAGGCTGTCTGGGTCCGGGATCGGCAGACTCTTGAGGAGTAATGCGTGCATCAGGGTGAATATGCCCGTATTGGCTCCGATCCCCAGCGCGAGAACGAGAATCGCAGTCGTAGCAAATGCTGGAGACCTCGATAACTGTCGCATTGCAAACCGCAGGTCGGCCCAAATGCTTTCGGCAATTGGCCACTGCCAGACTTGGCGGCTGCGTTCTTCGATAAGTGCGACATTGCCAAACTCGCGGCGGGCAGTTCGTTCCGCTTCCTCCCGCGTCATGCCGCGATCCATCAGGTCTGCAATCTTTTCTTCGAGATGTTCACGGATCGACTCTGAGAGTTCTTCGTAGCGACGGCGACGACTGAACAAGTGTTTAAACCTGGGCATAAAAGCCTCCTCTATTCACCGCGAAGGGTTTGCATGGGATCAATAGAAGCGGCCCGTCGCGCTGGCACCACTGCAGCAGCGAGGGCAGTTGTGGTCAGAGCAAGTATCGTCGCTCCCAGCACCAGGGGGCTGTAATTTGTTACACCGAAGAGTTGCGATGCCATCAAATGGCCCGCGAGGATTGCGGCGGGAATTCCAATCAACATTCCCAGACCTACTTGCAGGAAGGCGCCGCGGAGCATCAGGCGCTGCACGTTTCCACGGTTTGCGCCAAGCGCCATACGAATACCGATTTCACTGGTCCGCTGCGCTACCTCATACGCCATTACGCCATACAAACCAATCGTCGCCAGCACCAGCGCCAGAGCGCCGAATAATGAAGTGAGCTGCACGATCATATTCTGCTGGCTGAACGCAGAACTCATCTGCTCCGCGAAGCTCTGATAGCGCACCATCATCAAGTTGGGGTTCACTTCTGCAAGTGCGCGGCGAACCTGCGCTTCCAAACCCGGTACAGTGCCATGCGTTTCCAGCTCAATCGACCACATGTAATGTGTGTTGGCGATGAGCTGCTCATAACCTGCGGACTGGGGCGCAGATGTCGGGAGCTGCGGCCATTGCGCTGCCGGGACGAAGTACATAGGACGAATCGGCGAATTTGGATTCCAATATTGCGCATCCTCTACCACGCCGACGATCTCATACGTCCTCGTGAAAGAAGGGTCGAAATCTCCGAAATGGATGCCGATGGGATTCTTGCCGTGCAGTATGTTACGCACAAAGCTTTCGTTTACCACGGCAACATTCCTGCCGGTCCGACCATCGCTTTCGAGAATGCTGCGGCCACCAATGAGCCTGGTGCCAATAGCGTCAAAGTACCCCGGACTGATGCGATTCCAGGACACGTAGTTTTCTTGGGAGCCGGGCGGTGGGGGCGGCTGGCCTTCGACATAGATCTGCAAGCTTCTATTGCGCCCGTCCATGGGACTCCAAAGCGACCACGCTACCTTGGAAACTCCTGGAATTGCCCCGAGCGTGTCGTGCAACTGCTGGTAGAACGCATCCAATTGATTCGGCTGGTATCCGGCGTCCTGCGGATCGACCATCAAGACAGTGCGGTAGGCTGTCTGGAAGCCATAATGTTGGTGCTGCAGCCGATTCAGGCTGAGAATCAGAAAGCCTGCCGCGCACAGCAGTACGACCGAGACTGCTGCCTGCGCGACCACGAGAGTTTTCTGTGTCCATATCGTGGAGTGGCTAGTTGCGCGGTTCGCTCCGCGCAGAGCCTCAATGGGATTGGCGTGCGCCGCCATCCATGCGGGCGCAACGCCAAACAGCAGCCCCGTCAATAGCGATGCGCCGAAGGCAAATCCCAGAACCGGCAGCGATGGGCTCGCGCTGATGTTGACCGGGTTCTCATGAAACGCCATGTGCAGGATCAGCTTCGCGCCACCCCAGGCAAACAACAGTCCGGCCAACCCACCCAGCATCGACAGCAGAAGACATTCCACAAGCGCCAGTTGCACCAGCCGCCGTCGCGGAGCGCCCAGTGCTGTCCGCACCGAGATTTGTTGCCGTTGCGTCACTGACCGTGCCAGCATGAGGTTTGCGAGGTTTGCGCAGGCAATTAGCAGGACAAATCCCGAAATCCACATCAGCAGGTGCAGGTTCGCGCGATACTCTTCCTGCATGCGCTGCACGCCGCCGCCCCCCGGCGTTAGCCGCAGATATTGCTTCGTAATCAGCACGCGCATGGGTCCCGTAATCCCGCTGAGCGGGCTTCTCAGGAACTGTTGAAGCTCCACCTGCATCCGCGCCTGAATCCCGGCGATACTTGCTCCCGACGCGATACGACCGATCAAATTCAGCCACTGCACATCCGGATGATCGAGATTGTTATCTGCAGGCGACAGCATGGATAGCGCGGTGAGTGGAAGCCAAAACGAAGGCGGGGTGGGGCTCAGTCGCTCGCCGTAGAAATTTGGCGGTGCAATGCCCACCACTATCACCGGTTGCCCATTCACTGACAAGCTTCTGCCGACCACTGCCGGATCGCTCCCAAACTTCTGCTCCCATGTCGGATAACTCATGACCGCAACCGGGACCGCGCCCTTCACATCATCTGAGGTATGGAGCAGACGACCCGCATAGGCTTGGAGTCCCAGCGTGTCGAAGGCGTTACCTGAAACCCATTCGCCGGAATAAGGTTCTACTTGCTCTCCACTTCCAGTGCGCCGAACCGCCAGTTGATCGGGCGACGCCGCAAAAGCCGCCAAGCTGTCGAAACCTGGGGTATGCTCATGAAACTCCCGATATTGCTCGTAAGAAAAGAGCGACCAGTCATTGGGTGTACTGTAGGAGCCGGGCAGCCCCGAACCAAAGCAGCACTGTTCATTGTCACCTACTCGCCACAACTCGGCGGGATTCTCCACCGGCAGTGATCTCAACAGTACGGCGTGAACCAACGTAAAGATGGCCGTGGTAGCCCCAATTCCCAACGCCAACGTCAGCACAGCCGTTGACGCAAAGGCAGGAGCTTTGGCAAGGCTCCTGAAAGCATGATGAGCGTCACGAATTATTCCTTCCAGCGTCTGCCACTGCCACACTTCTCGGCTGCGCTCTTCGATCCGTGTAACATTACCGAACTCGCGGCGGGCAGTTCGTTCCGCATCCTCCCGCGTCATACCGCGGTCCATGAGGTCCGCGATCTTCTCGTCGAGGTGTTCACGGATCGATTCTGAGAGTTCGTCATATCGACGGTCGCGAGAGAACAACGATTTGAGCCAGCGCATACGGATAACTCCTGACGTTAAGACTTTGCGAGGAAGTACAAACCCTATTCACCACGCAGTACCTTCATCGGGTCGAGACGTGCCGCACGAACAGCAGGGATGAGAAATGCGATGACTGAAATTGCTCCAAGTAGAACAACTGATGACGCAAAGCTTGTTACGTCGAATGGGCTGACCTGAAAGAGCAGATGGGTGAGCAAGCGGGTGAGAAACAGTGCGCCACTGATACCAACGAGCATTCCCATGGTGGTCAAAAGCAAACCATGACGAAAGACAATGGCTAAAATATCCCCGCGACCCGCTCCAATAGCCATGCGAATACCAAACTCCTGCATCCGTTGAAGAACAGAGTATGCAATTACTCCATAAATTCCAACCGCAGCAAGCGTAAGAGCAAGTGAAGAAAAGATACCGAGCAAGATTGCTGCAAATTTATCGCCGGTCATAGAACTCGCGACTGCTTCCTTCATTGTCGTGACCCGCGATACTGGTAACTCTGTGTCCAATGCTGACACCTGTTTACGTATCGCGGCGGCAAGCGATTCGCTATTAGGTCCGCGAACAACCACATTGAAGGACGAAGATGGTTTTTGAGCGAAAGGTTCATAGACCTGTGGGCCGATGGCTGCTTTCAGTCCAGTCTGTTTAACGTCACCTACGACTCCGACGATTTGGCGAAGGTACGTCGGCCCTGCGATGTCTATCCGTTTTCCAATAGGGTTCTCCGATGGGAAAAAACGCTTCGCCATCGTCTCGTTGATGATTACGACTGAAAGATTGTGTGCTATGTCCTGCTCGTTGAAGAAGCGACCATATATCAGGGGAATTTCCATCGAACGGAAATATTGTGGTGTGACGCGGTAGTAATTTGCCGTTGTTCCTGAATCGCTTGCACCAAGCGGACGACCATCAATACGGATACCAGCATCCGGGGCATCCTTGAATGGGAGGCCGGACGATATAGCGGCTTGTCGAACATCGGGAAGCCTTGCGAGGTGCTCAACAAGAGATTCGGCAAACTGAGCTTGCTGGTACGGCTTCTGATATTTGATAGGTGGAAGATCGACGTTGGCGGTCACTACGTTATCTGGATTGAATCCGGTATTGACTTGAAGCAGGTGCCAGAAGCTCTTCAAGACAAGACTGGAACCGGTGAGAAGTACTAAAGCAAAAGCTACTTCCGACACGACTAAAATGCTGCGAAAAGTTGTTCGCTTGCCTCCCGCTGAAGCTTTGCTTCCAGACTTGAGGGGATCAAGAAGATTTGTGCTGGATAGTCGTATGGCAGGCAGTGATCCAAATAGTAGCCCGGTTATTGTTGTCAGCAGGATTGTGAACAACAGCACTGCGTGGTCTATGGTGATCTTATCGAACTCTGGAATGTTATTGAGGGGAAACTTACTGATAGCTACGATGGAGATAAATGCAAATGAAGACCCTAATATGCCTCCTGTCAGCGCAAGCACGAGACCTTCTGTCAGAAGTTGTCGAACGATGCGTTTACGACTTGCGCCCAGTGATGTTCGCAGCGCAATCTCTGGCTCTCTGGCTGAACCTCGCGCTAGTAGTAAACCTGCGACATTCATGCAAGCGATGAGAAGCACCAGTCCTGTCGCACCAAGCAAAACATACAGTGGCGTTTTGAGATCGCCGGTGTAGTAGTTGGTGAGCGGGAATACGTTAACACTCCAGAACTGCGGCGTTCGCAGGCGTGGCATGATGGCATTCATTTCTGCTTGAGCCTGTTCGGGAGTAGCATTTTGCTTTAAGCGGCCAATGCCCCAAAGGAAATGACCTCCATCGAGATCTTCTGATGTGAGGCCCATAGGCTTCCAAATCTCAGTGTCGCGAGGAAAACGGAAGCCTGGAGGCATTACTCCTATGACAGTGAAGTCAACGTCATTGAGCTTGACGGTAGTGCCCAGAACATCGGCGCGGCCGGAGAATTGCCGTTTCCACAGGCTGTAGCCAAGCAGGATTACATGATCGTTGCCCGCCGTATCTTCTTGCTGTGCGAAGGTTCGACCTAAAACGGGCTTTACTCCTAAAAGGTCAGGTAGATTGGCTGTAATTCGCTGGCCCGAAATACGCTCGGACCTGTCCCCTTCGGGAAGATTGAATGCCATGCTCACGAAGGCGCCGAGTTGGTCAAAAGATTTACTCTGCTCTCTCCATGCCATGAAGTCCTGTGGCGGTGCCTCAAAATGCGAGAAGCGCGGCAACCATTTCTCATCGAGCATCATTAGCCGCGATGGATCATGGAAAGGTAGGGGGCGTAGAAGCACGCTATTCACTACGCTAAAGATTGCTGTATTGGCTCCGATGCCGAGGGCGAGAGTTAATAAGGCGACAGTAGTGAATCCAGGTGATTTGCGTAATTGCCTCAGCGCAAACTTAACGTCTGCCCATGTGCTTTCCAGCGTCGACCATTGCCAGACTTCGCGGCTTCGCTGCTCAAACAGGGGGACGTTACCAAACGCGAGGCGGGCTGCTCGCTCCGCTTCCTTTTGCGTCATGCCGCGATCCATCAGATCGGCGATCTTCTCTTCGAGATGTTCACGGATCGTCTCAGAGATTTCGCCATAGTTACGACGGCGAGAGAACAGTTGTTTAAGCCAACGCATAATCCATCTCCTAGGATTGAGCAACTGCGAGAACACGGTTGATTCCGGCGAACATCTTTTCGAAGCTCGATAATTCGTCTTCCAGGTGTTTCCGACCTGCTTCAGTCAGTTTGAAAACACGCACCGGGCGCTTCCTGGCCGAGAGTCCCATTTCGGATTCCAGCCAGCCGGTTTTCAACATGCGCTGCAAGGCTGGATACAAAGAACCTTCCTCGATCTGGAGAAGATCGTCTGAAATGTCCTTGATGTGCTGCGCGAGCGCATATCCGTGCATCGGCTTTCGGTTCAAGGTTTGCAGAATCATCAATTCCAATGCGCCGGGAAAGAGATCGCGATATTCGGATTTCTTGGCCATGAGCACATAGTATTCTTGCAACACTCTTTTGTAAATAGTATATTGAAAATATCTGAATGGCGCGGTCTATGCGACCTTCGACCTCCAGGGCATGCCATGTCCATGATTCCTCCACTCCGAAAGTTGCAATACGTTCTGGCAGTAGCTCGTGAACTGCACTTTCGGAGAGCGGCTGAGAAGCTGCACGTTTCTCAGCCTGCGGTAAGCCGCCAGGTGCGCCAGTGTGAAGAGGAGTTCGGCTTTGAAATCTTGAGGCGGGATCATCACTTCGTTGCTCTGACAAAGGCGGGCCAATCCTTTGTCATTGACCTTGACGCAATTCTGGATCGCTTCGACAACGACCTGCGACAAGCTATCAATAAAGCGCAGGCGATCAGCCGACAAACGGCCTCTGAATACGTTGTTGCACACTCACCGTATGCTCCGCCGGTTGTTCGGCGCATCGCATTGCGATTGCAGCAGCGAATCTTTAGAGAATTTCGATTGCGGTTTCGCATTCTCGCAACCACAGAGATCATTTCCGCGATCCGACACGATGTGATCCAGGCGGGCATCACGTTTGCTCCGATTCAGGATGAGGATTTGGTAGTCAGTGAGATTGGAACCGATACATGGGCCGCAGTTGTACCTGCGATCGGGCGTTTTGCCCATTTGCGCACTGCCAGAATTGAGGAGTTCAGTGGCCTGCCGATCATATCGAATGGTGCAGAGCGCACACATCCAACGTTGTTCCGTACCCTTGAAGAGCAATGTGCGGCAAGGGGATTTCTATTCCAGACGATCGCAGAGGTGAGTTCGCCAAACGAGGCTTTCGATTTGGTACGAGAGAACGTAGGCGTGGTTCTGCTCCCTGCAGGCGCATGTGAAAACCCGCCGCCCGGAACGCGGGTCATCTGCATCACCGATTTGGCCCCTTTAGAAATGGTCATGGCATATCGCCCTGATTGTTCTGCGTTCATTCCCCTATTTGCTGAGCGAATTCGATTGTCAGTAGGGCATGAAAGAACACATCAGCACGGAAGCGGGAAAAATAATCTGCCATGCACAGGCTGAGAATGATGCCTCCGTTTGATGCTGGATGACCCGAAGCAAATTTTTTGACAGACGGATTGCAGCCTTAGATTTCCTTCTGCTTCCAGTCAGCTCCAAATGAAGACTGCTAATGCTCTGGTGATAACGGGAAAGCATCAACCTTGATCGAATAAGTCTTGGACAGCCCGGAAAACGAACGGTAGTTTGCGTCTAAAGCGGTCACACAACGCCGCTGGAGGTGCAAATGCAAAACCGATTGTCTGATCCTCGTGGATCTACACCAGCCGCTCAAAAGTCGCGGCGAGCGAGACTCTACTTTACACTTTTCACCCTCACCGCAGTTGCTCCATTGGTTGCTCATGCTCAGTCGAGCGGCAGTCCCTTCGACACAGGCTTTACCGCCATTCAAACCCTCTTTACCGGAACCATTGCCAAAGTAGCAAGTCTGGTTGCGATTGTCATTGGCGGTTACGGCTTTGCCCATGGGGAACCAGGCGCAAAGAAAGCACTCGCCGGCGTCGCAGCCGGCACCGGCATTGCCGTTCTCGCTGTGAACGTTCTGACTTGGCTCTGGGGTGTGTAGAAATACACTGCCCAACCATGCTCAACCTTCCATTACAGCGAGCACAGGGGAGGGGCTTATGGCTGACATGAAGCCACACACACGCCGTACAAATCGCGTCTTCAAGAGTCTGCATAAGCCCCTCACCTATCTGGGTGTCGAGCGAACGCTGTTTTACTTCGTCTGCGTCGGCGCCGTGGGCGCGTTCAACATCTTCAATTCCATTCTTGCCGGTGTCGCCGTGTTCATCGGCGGTTTCGCCTTTGGCTATTGGGCCACGAACAGCGACCCAGCCTTTCTCCGCATCATCGCCAAATCGGAAAAGTACAAACTGCGTTACGACGCCGCCAAGCAACAGGTTCCCCGCGTGGAGGTGCGCTGATGCTGCGACTCGATAAAGTCATCAAGCCGTGGAAAGAAGCTGCGGCTCTGAATGACCACATCAATCTGTACGGCTTCTGGAATGAGACCGCCTTTCTCACCAAGAGCGGCGATGTGGGCATGGTGCTGCGTGTCCCCGGTGTGGACTATGAGAGTCTTGAGCATTCGGAACAGGAGTACGCAGTCAAGCGGTTTGAAGCCGCCCTCAAAGCCTTCGGCCCCGGCTTTCATGTCTATCAATACCTCTTCAAATCGAACTGGCCTGAGATTCCCTTCGCGAGCTACGATGATCCTGTTGTAGAGACCGCCATCGACCAGCGGCGGCAATTCTTCGAGGCCAAACGGGACCAGCTTTACCAGGTCGAAATCTTCTACGCCATCGTTCTTGAAGGTCCACGCTCGAAGAGCGGCGTCGGCGCAGCTTTCGCCCGGCTTTTCCGTGATCCTGCTGGGGCTGTCAGTGAGTTGCGAACACAGTTCACCAGCAACAGCATGAAGACGCTGCTCCGGACGCAGATCACGGACGCGCTGATGCGGCTGGACCAGAAGGTACAAGCGTTCAGCCGCCAGCTTGCCGACTTCATGCAGATCGAAGTGCTGGACCAGCAAGGGCAATTCCGATTCTTTCGCCGGCTGCTCAATTACGACGAGTGGCAGATCGCGGGCAAGCCGCAGTCCACGCAGTTCCTCGACTACCAGGTGGTCAACTCGAACATCGAGGCCGAGCGCGATCATCTGCGCGTAGGCGACCACTTCGTCCGTGTGTTGACTATGAAAGAAGCCATCACGGAAACGCGGCCACTGGTGCTGGACGCGTTACTGAAGATTCCCGCCAGCTTCTATGTTGTGACCGAATGGACGCCGCTCTCTGCGGATAAGGCGCGCAAGGAAGTGAACAAGCGGCGCCGCCACTTCAATATGTCGAAGACCGGATTCATCTCGCAAATGGGCAACGACCCGTCGAAGACCAATCCGCGGGATGTGCTGGTGGATGAGTCGAAGCAGGCCGACATCGAGAATCTTGGCGATTGCCTGCGTACATTGGGCGACGGGCAATCGCTTGGCGACTTTTCGCTGACCATCGTTGTGTACGCACCCACCAAGCAGGAGACGGACCAGCTCATCGGTGAATTCACCAGCGTCTTCACCAACGCGGACGGCAATCTGTTTGTCGAGACGTACAACCAACTCAATGCGTACTTCGCCACCGTACCGGGCGGCTATGCAACGAACCTTCGCAGACTGTACCTTCTCAACACCAATTACGCCGACCTGTCTTTTCTTTTCACGATCCTTGCCGGCGAAAAGCACAATGCCCATCTCGGCGCCGAATACCTGGCCGTGCTCGAAACCGACAACGCCACGCCGTACTTTCTCAACCTGCATAACGGCGAAGTGGCGCACACATTGATTCTCGGAATGACAGGTTCAGGCAAAAGTTATCTGTGCTCGTTCTTACTACAAAACGCCCAGAAATACGCGCCTCTGACGTTCATCTTCGACATCGGCGGGAGCTTCCAGTCACTTACTTCGATATTCGGCGGGAGCTATCTGAACGTGGGCCAGGAGGCGCGCGACTTCACAATAAACCCGTTCTCGCTTGTGCCCACCAAAGAGAACCTGCAATTTCTCTTCAGCTTCTTCCGTGTGTTGATCGAAGGCAATGGCCAGCGGTATCGCCTCGACTTCAAAGAAGAACGGAAACTGTGGGATGGCATCGAGCGCATGTATGTTCTGGAGCCGGACCAGCGCACCGTTTCCAACTTCGCCAACATCATTGGTGAGTTGAAAGAGCGCTTGCATCGCTGGACGCGCAGCGGCCAGTACGGATTTCTCTTCGACAACCCCGAGGACACGCTTTCCTTCAGCCGGTTCCAGACCTTCAACTTCGCCGGGTGGGGCGATGCTCCCGATGTGCTGGAGCCGCTGCTGTTTTATGTCCTCCACCGGGCCAGCAATGAAATTGCCGACCCCAGGAGTCTTGCCACGTTCAAGCTGTTTCTGCTTGATGAGGCGTGGCTCTTCATTCGCAATGAGACGATACGCAACTATGTCGTCCAGGCTCAGAAAACCTGGAGAAAACTGAACGCCGCGATGATCCTTGCTACGCAGTCCCTCAAGGAATTGCAAGAGTCAGGCATGTTGCAGATTGTCGCCGAGAGTTGCCCCACAAAAATCTTTCTGGCAAATCCGGAGATGGACCGGGACGTATACCGCGAAGTATTCCACCTGAACGATACCGAGTTGGAATTGATTGCCGGGTTGGTCCCGCCGGGCCAGATGCTTATCCGCAAAGCTCAGAGTTCCAAAAAAGTCCAGTTGAACGTCGATTCAGTTTCGCACTGGACGGCAACCAACAACGCCCGAGACAACCTGAAAAAGCGCGAGTATTTCGAGCGTTTCGGCATTGCCGAGGGTTTGCGCCGTCTCGCCCAGGACTATCCCTTCCGGCCTCGCACGCTGGCCGCATTGCCCACCAACACCATCCGTTAAGGAGAACTCACTATGACGCGCATTCCCGTTCCATTCACTCTGGCCTGGATCGCCGTGGCCCTCTCCTGCACTGCGGCCGTCGCGCAGGATGCGTCGGCCCGCACCGTTCAGTATCACTCGCAAGACATCGTGCCGATTCGTGCAAAGGTGAAGTACACCACGCTCATCGAAGTCCCGCCAACCGAGAAAATCATGGAGGCCGCGACCGGCGATAAGGATTTCTGGATTGTGGATGTGGTCGGTAACTTCTGCTTTGTTCATCCGGCGAAACAAGGCATCAGCTCGAATCTGAATCTCATCACCGACAAGGGCAACATCTACAGCTTCACTTTGCAGGACATCTCGGCTACGTCGGACAGCCCGGACCTCAAGGTGATTATCGAACCCGCCGATCGGTCAGCGATTGTCGCGGCCAGCGGGCCGCCGCAGTTTGTTCCCGCTGCACAATTGGAGCAGTCCAAGCAGCAGCTCGCCGTGCTCCAGTCGCATGTTGAGCAGGCCGTGGATCAGTACAAGAGCAGTTATCCGCTCGAATTGAAGTTCGATTATTCATTCAAAGCGAACGAAGCTCCCTTCGATATTCAGTCGATCTATCACGATGACAAATTCACTTACATCAAAACGACGGCCCCGGAAAAGTTTTCGATTTATGAGATGCGGGACGGCAAGCCAGACCTCATCAATTATGAACTCCGGGACGGCACCTACATTATCCCGAAAGTCATGGACAGCGGGTATGTCGAGTTAGGGAAAAAGCGGATGGACTTTACGCGGAAGGGATAACGGTCATGGCCGAAAACGACGTCAATCCTCAAATGCAGCCTCAGTCGGAGCCGGAACTACGGCCCACGAAGGACCAGCCCAGAGGCGTTCTACAAAAGAATCTGAAAACCTTTGTGTATCTCGGCGCGGCATTGCTGGTGATCGTGGCTGCGTTCTTCAGTTCCTCCGGCAAGAAGACGCCTTCGCAGCAGGCCGCGGCGAAGGGCCAGCCGCCACAGCCGATGCTCCAGGACAATACCGATAACAACGTGCAGGACTTGAAAAACCAGCTTCAGGCCGAACGGCAAAAAGAGCAGCAGCAGGCGGCTGCCGCCGCTGCCATGGGTGGAGACGATCCTGCGCTTGCGGCTGCGACGCCCGCGCAACGGGCCGCGGCCGCGGGCTATGGGCCGACCGGTGTTGCCGCTCCCTGTCTGCCGGGCCAGCCATGCCCCCAGGTGCAGCCCGGCTATGGACAACCAAATAGCGGGCCACCGCAGCTTACTCCCGAGCAGCAACAGGTACAGCAAATCGCAGCCAAAGAGCGTGAGCGCGCCGACGAGTCCCGCTTCGCTTCCAACCTTGTATATGCGCGGCCTCCCGATCAGCCGCAAAGCCAACCACAGCCGCAGGCGTCCGCGCAGACGATAAACCAGCGCCGGCCTGATAGCAGTCTCGTTGCGCCGCGTGCCGCAAGGGAACAGCCAGAGGCAGCCGAAGATTATAAGCGCCCCGTCGAGGCAAACATTGATTCCGCCACAGGTCAGCCCTATCTCGTGTATGAGGGGACGGTTCTCGACACGATCCTGATGAATCGCCTGGATGGGGACGCCGCAGGCCCGGTCAAGGTGCTTGTCTCGAATCCCCTGTATTCGCATGACCGTCAGCATGTCCTCATTTCCGACGGGACCATCGTTCTCGGTGAAGCCAGGAAAATCGGTGCTGCGGGTCTCGGCCAGCAGCGACGCATGGCCCTGGTCTTCCACCGTCTCATCATGCCGGATGGCTACAGCGTGGACCTTGACCAGTTTCACGGACTTGACCAGATCGGTGAGGAAGGCGCGAAGGACAAGGTAAACAACCATTACCTGCAAATCTTCGGCACATCGATTGCTCTCGGCGTGGTTGCTGGCGCGGGCGAGATCGAGCAGGGCGGCGGCACTATCTCGACCAGCGGTTCCCAGGCATTTACCACCGGAGCTGCTGCCAGTGTTTCTCAATCCGCAAGCACGATCCTTGATCGCTTCATGCAAATCCCGCCCACCATCACCATTCGAGAGGGGCATCGGATCAAAGTGTATTTCACGCAGGATATGTTGCTGCCTGCGTACACCAATCACACAATTCCGCAGACGTTCTAGGAGACTCCATGCGATTCCGAATCCTGATTTTCCTATCCGCGCTGGCCATTGTCGGCTGCGAGAGTAAAGCGCACAAGGTAGTCGAGTTGCAGGCGCAGTACAACACCGCATACGCGGCCTATTCCAAGGATTGCCCGGACGACAACAGTTCAGGAGCGGCGCGGATGCTGACAGGCGAAAAACTGACCGCCGCACAGATGGCCGACCTCGAAGCGAAAAAGAAAGCCCAGGATGCGCGGTGCAAGCCGCAAGCCGATCATCTCGCCGATATCCAACGCCAGATCCTCGCAGCGCAGCAATAGCACGGCTACGCTGTGCAACACCAACCATTCATCGCAATTGGAGGTTCACCATGAGAAAGATCGTCATCGCGCTTCTGTCGATGAGCCTGGCCTCAACGTGGCCGGTCGTCGCTCACGCGCAGTTCGGCTCCGGCATTGTGTTCGATCCCACGCAATCGGGCCATGCGGTCGTCCAGATCCAGCACGAAGAACAGTCCATCAGCAACCAGATGCAGCAGATCGAAAACGGCCAGCAGATTTTCACCAACACCGTGAAGATTGCGTCCACTGCGTTGCAAACCTATAACCAGATCGTTCAGCAGTACAACCTGTATCACCAGATGATGGTTGCACCGCAGATGCTTTACGGGCGCTTTCTCTCCCCCCAAACAGACCTGATGATGACGCAGCAGATTGCCAATCACTACGGCAATGGCTCTGGCTCGTCATGGGTGAACTCTTCCAATACCGGCACCGCCGCGGCCTCTTCGATCCAACTTGCCAGCCTTCCGATGCTGACGGCCACGATACCCACTGCCAGCATCGGCACCTTCGCCGGACAGCAGCAACTTGCCGCGCAGGGCGCAACCGTGGACCTGGGAGATTCGGTGGCTGCTACCGAACTCCAGACCATCGGGACCATCAAGGCGAACCAGACCGCGCGGCAGGCAGATATTACCGCTCTCGAGAATGCGACGAATTCAGCCGACCTCTCGCAGGAAACGGAGATGGCCGTATTGCAGCGCATCAACCGCGCGCTGCTGCTTCAGCTCCGCACGATGCAGGATGCGAACCAGATCAACGCGAATGCTGCCCTACAGCAGATGGTCGTGCAGAAGCAGCAGCAGGATGCGATGAAGTCGGCATTTCGGGACTCTGCCGGATACCAGAACTATTACAACGCCAACATCGCCACGACCAGCAGCGGCGCGGCCAACCTGCTTACGCAGGCGTACTGAGTACACGAAACAAGAGAGGTGTTGTCATGGGTACGGGACTCTTCGACTATATTTCCCAGGCGTGCCAGTCGCTTGCAGCGACGGCAGCGCCTTCGATTACCGCGATGGGCACGCATATCGTTCTGGCGCTGGCGACGATCATGCTGGTGTGGTTCGGCGTTCAGGAGTCCCTTGCCTCCGCGCATGGCGGTCCGGGGTTCAGCATGGCGAGGTTCCTGAATCTCTTCCTGCTGCTCACCTTTGCCTACATCATGGTTGCCTACTATGACAGTTCGATCCCCGGCCTCGGCTTTTCCCTGAAGGGGCTCATCGATGGCGGAACAACCAATCTGGTGAACTTGATCGGCGCCGATGGTTCAGCTTCCATGCTGAACGAGATCCACTCGGCATCTTCCAAGACCGGCCCGTCGCTGCTGTCCACCATGATGTCGCCGTATTACGCTATCGTGTACTTCGTCGTGCAATTCTTGCTGGCGCTTCTCGCCGCTGTGGTCTCGGCCATCCTCGCCTACGGCGCGATTGCAGCTACCATCATCGGATTGTTGGGGCCGCTCTTTATCCCGTTCCTGGTCTTCGACAAGCTCGACTGGCTGTTCTGGGGTTGGCTCAAAGCCTATCTCGGCTTCAGCTTCTACAAGGTGATCGCCGCCGCTGCAATGAATGTTCTGTCCCATGTGCTGACCAACTATTACGTGCAGCTCGGCCAGAGTGTTTCGGACCCGGCATTGATCGTCCAGACCTTGCCGCTGCTGATCCTACTTGTGCTGGTCAACGTCTACATTCTCTTCAAGATTCCATCCATGTCGCACAGCTTGTTTGGCAGCGGCGGTGGGGGCGGAGGCGGACTGGGAATGATGGCGATGGCGATTCGTGCGATGGTGTAGCACCGGTCAAGGAGAAACGAAATGAGCGTTGAAACCAAGGCAACTCCAGAGATCACCCGCGCGGCGGAACGGTATCTCGAACAGTACGGCGAACCGCTGGTGATGAACACCTATCTGAAGGTTACGATTCTGGTGCTCGCCGCTGTGTGCCTGATGTTGGGCGCACTGGTCTACAAGAGCCAGAAAGCGCTCGCCGACATGCACCCCATGATTGTCCGTATCAACGACGTGGGCCGCGCCGAAGCGATTGACTATCGCAACTTTCAATACCGCCCGCAGGAAGCCGAGAACAAGTATTACTTGACCCGCTGGGCGGAGCTGTACTTCAGCCGCAATCGCTTCACCATCGAGCGCGACCAGACCAGCGCTCTCTACTTCCTTAACAGCGACGTACAGCGAGCCGTCATCGACCAGGAGCGCAAAGATAGCGTGATCCAGAACTATGTCAAAGACAGCAGCCTCCCATATGTCGATGTGGAGGTGAAGAACGTCGTCCTGGACGACCTGCGGGTGTCTCCGTATTCGGCGCGCATCGAGTTCGAGAAGGTGTACACCAATCCCGCGGATCACACGGAACTCAAGCGGGAACGATGGACCGCCAGCGTTACCTATGTCTTCCGCGAGGTCGTGAAGAACAATGAACTGGCGGTGAACCCCCTCGGGTTGACCATCGTGCGCTTCCGGGCCGACCAGGCGTTCCAGTAACCGAAGCCACATCCCACAAGCGAGGCTATTCATGTCCACACGCGGCCACAAATCGCGCGCACTACGCCCTTCGTTTCTTCGCAGGCGGCACAACGCTTCCTCACGGGCAATGAAACGGCATGGCCCATCGCCCGAGGGGGTCCTTGTCCGGGTGGCAGCCAGGTGGTTTCGCCGGAATTGGCGGGGTGTTGACGACCCGAGGATGTCTCGTGCTCTACGGCGCATGAAGCGTTCCTCTCTCCGTTTCCTCCCTTGCTTGTCCGGTCACACGCTTCGGGCTTCTTCCGACGCCCGGCGGCACGGCGCCGCTCTGCTTTCCGGACTCCTCTCCCGAAGCAAGTTCGGGTCCCTGCTCCAGAATGCGCGGCTTGGCTCCAGCGATTTGCGCGCGGTCTTCGATCAATGCCATTCATGCGCGCAAGTCGCTTCTTGGGAGTCGGGCTCCTCGCTCGGGCTTCGCCAAGGGGTGACCCGGCCAAGCCGGGAATTCAACTCAGGAGATTTCACCATGTACGCCAATCACGTATCGCTCATCGGATTCCTCGGTCAGAACGCCAGCACTTACACCGCCAACAACGCCAGTTTCACCGTTCTCTCGCTTGCCACTAAGAGCTCGTACAAGGACAAGAAAACCGGCGAGTACAAGGGCCATACCGAGTGGCATCGCTGCATCGTGTGGGGCAAGCTCGCCGAGTACGCGAAGACGCTCACGAAGGGCGCGCATCTGGCGATCGACGGCGAACTGCGCAGCCGCGAACGCGTGGACAAGAAAACCAACGCCAAGAGCCGCGTATGGGAAGTGCGCGTGGCCTCGATTCTGAAGCTCGACCGCGCCGAGAAGACCGGCCCGGAAGAGACCCCGGACGACGATCCCAACACCGAGGACGAGGCCGCTTAAGGCCCCGTCCTCTCAACTGCTGCGGAAGCCCGGCCAGCCGCCGGGCTTTCCTCCATGCGAGGTTCCGCTATGGGTTTCGATCTGATCCTTCCATTTCTTCGCCCCATCGAGCCGCTATTGCTGGACGACAGCATCAGCGAGATCATGGGCAATCCCGATGCTTCGTGGTGGTACGAACGCGACGGCATTGTGCACCGCGAAGCATCTATTTTCTTCGACGCCGGCAAACTCCGCACCGGCCTCGAAGTGATTGCCAACCAGCTTGAAAAGAAGCTGGACGAGCACAACCCCATCCTGCATGCGCAGCTACCCGATGGCAGCCGCCTGGCGGCGGTCATTCCCCCGGTCGTGCGTCCGGCTCCGGCGCTCACAATCCGCAAGTTCCCCAGCCGCCATTTCACCGTCGATGACCTCATTGCTCGCGGCACACTCACGCAGCCGCTCGCGGAGTTCCTTGCCGAGCAGATTCGCAACGGAAAGACGCTGCTCATCAGCGGCGGAACTTCGACCGGAAAGACGACTGTGCTCCGCGCCCTGGCGAGCGCCATCCCCGAAGATCAGCGCATCGTGGTCATCGAAGATACGTCGGAGCTGCATCTGCACAAGCCGAACCTGCTTGCCGTCGAATGTCAGACGGATACCTTCAAAACCAACATCACCTTCGATGATCTTTTGAAATCGGCTCTGCGCTGGCGGCCGGACCGGATCATTCTCGGCGAAGTGCGCGGAATCGAAGCGAGGACGCTGCTCGATTCGCTCAATACCGGTCACTCCGGTTCGCTCGCCACCATTCACGCGAACTCGGCCGAAAAAGCCCTGCATCGGTTCGCCAATCTCGTCATGCGCAACCACGCGCAGACGACCTTCGCCGATACCGAAGCCGAGATCGCCGAAGCCGTCGATTTCGTTGTCCATGTCACGCGCGAGCCGGGGCGCCGCGTGGTGCGCGAAGTGCTCGCGCTACGCGGCTACGACCGCGATGCCAAACGGTTCGTCATCGAGCCGGTATGGGAGGCCAATCATGACGCGCATTGATACCGATGTTGCCGCCGATTTCCTCGCCCGTTGCTTCGCTCCGGGCGACACGGTTGCACTCCTGATTCGACGCGACAACCCGCTGTTCGTGCTTCAGCGCATTCTGCCCCTGGAGCGCGCGCTTGCGCCTCGCTATCTCGGCTGGCTCGCGCACGAAAACGCCGCAGGAGCGAATGTCTATGTGGCGGCCAATCCGCTCCGCGTGGGCAGCCGCCAGCGCACCAAAGAGAGCGTTGCATCTGTATGCCATCTATATATAGATATCGACATGGACGGCGATGCCCGTCTCGCTGCGCTGCGGGCATCGGATGCAGTCCCTACGCCGACTGCGATCCTCTCCACATCGCAAGGCAAATACCAAGTGCTCTGGCGGGTCGATGGTTTCGATTTTGCACGCCAGGAAACCGCGCTGAAGCTACTCGCTATCGCCTTCGGCGGCGACCCGGCTTGCACCGATCGCAACCGGGTTCTCCGCGTCCCCGGATTCCTCAATCGGAAGTACGATCCGCCCTGTCTTGTCACGGCCGAATACCTGCCCGATTCGGCCTCGAATCCTGGTGACTTCCGGCTGGAGATTCCGGCTACGGAAGCCGGGCTTTGCGCTCCGGTAAACGGTGGCCGAAAGCATCCCGGAAAGCACTCCCATTCCGAAGACGATTGGGCCTGGGTTTGCCGGCAACTTGCACATGGCAAGGATGCTGTAAAGCTGACGCGGGAACTGACCGTTCGCCGCGCCGATAAACCGCAGCCGCTTTACTATGCCCGGCGGACCGTCGATGTCGCCTCGGCGCGTCTTTGGCTCGCCGAAGGCATCCGCTTCGACGACGTAATCACCATGCTCGAATCCCGGCGCCGATTCGAGCTTCCCACTGCGATTTGTTCCACTCGCGCCCATGAGATTGCGCAGACCGCCCAGCGCATGATTACTCGCAGAAAAACAGCCTGATTCCACCCTCAAAGGAGAACCGAAGTATGCCACTGATTGAAGTCATTCAAACCCGCCACATCAGCGCCACGGTCCGGCTGGACGAGGCGACCGCGACGCTGGTCGATCAATATGCCGCGTTCATTCACGCATCCGCCGATGACGTGATCGACAAGGCGCTCACCTATGTCTTTGCCAAGGACCGCGACTTCCAGGAGTTTCTTAAGGCCCCGGAAGCCGGCCGCGTTCCATCCGTTCTGCGGGTCCGCAGGGCTGGCAGCAACGATGCTGCGGAGTTGCCTGCAACGAAGCCCAATGGCGCGGTGGAGCCAGCCGGTATCGGGCGGGGATCGAGAGCATGACTCGCCATCTGATTCCGGTGTCCTTCTACGGCGGCGCTTTGCGCCGGGTGAATTTCGACACTCCATCCCTGAAAGGGTCGTGTGGTGAATCCGTGCGGATTCACCGGGATGGAGCAACCAATGCAGTGACTTACGAGCGCGGTGAATTCATACGGATACTCGTGAATCCGTATGAATCCGCGCTGTAACCGGGGGCATTCATGCCACTACTCAGCGACGAATCCATAGCGGAGAGAGCACAGCAGCGCGAGTCATTCCGACTCAGCAACGTTTCTTCCAGACTCACGCACAGGGAAACAGAACACCTTGATGCGCTGGCGAAGCAGCGCGGCCTACAGCGCGGTGAATTCATTCGGAAGCTCATTTTGGATGAGTTGACTTGCGCGGAGGCCGGTATGGACGCCGATCCTGTCCTCACCGAAGTTGTCGGTGTCCAGCTTCTTCTCATGAATGTCCTGAAATCCGTCGCCACCGCCAAGCCCATGACAGCAGCCACCTTCGACAACATCGTAGCCGAGGTCCACAAGGTGAAAAAGACCGTAGCCCGAAAACTCATACAGGAGGGTAAGTAGCCATGCCCAGACCAGCGAAATGGGGCAGAACCGAAACCATCATATGGCCGCCCCGCAGTCCGATCTATACCTATGGAGCCGTGTTTCTTGGGCTGATTGCAACCGGCCTTTTCGTGTATCTGCGCTTCACCTTCGCACTGACGCCGCTCCAGCGGTTTTATGTTCCGTACTATCTCAGAACGGAGGTCGCAAGCGTCCTGCACAAGACGGACAAGTATCAGTTGCTCACTGTCGCGGGCGGTCCCGGTGGCGTGCGGCTTGCCACTGAGGACGATGTGCAGCCAGGCAAGACCGCGGCGCCGGGCGGTAAATTCCTGCCACTCGAATTGACGCCAGGTGCGCGTGAGAGAGGCGCGCTGGTCCTCTATCGCAGCACGCCAACTGCCTATGCCAACAAAGTATTGCACGCTTATCTGAAGCAATATGTGTTTGATGGCCGGGAGCTGCTTTCGATCTTCCGGTTACCTCTCCTCTTTGGCCTCGCTGCGCTCGTCCTGCAGTTCCCGTTTTCGATCCCGAAGGACATACGCCGCCGCAAAGAGATGAAGTATGGCCGGCGCTTGCGCGGCCCGCTGCTTCAGTCTCCGCAAGAATTCAACCGCACGCTCCAGGGCGACGGCATCGGCATCAAGGTCGATGGCTTGAAAGAAATGCTGCGGATTCCAGCCAGGGCAGAATCGCAGCACATCCAGATCATCGGCGACTCGGGCGCCGGTAAGACGACCATCATCTTTCAGATCCTCCGCCAGATCCAGGGGCGGGGGGACGCGGCCATCATCTATGACCCGGCCTGCGAGTTCATCCAGCGGTTCTACGACCCCAAGCGTGGTGACATCATTCTCAATCCGCTCGATGCCCGGTGTCCTTACTGGGGGCCGTCGGAAGAATTGCGCCGCCGCTCCGAGGCGAAGACCCTCGCTGAGTCGTTGTTTCAACCGACCCAGGACAAGAAGGGTGAGTTTTTTGTGGAGACGCCGCAGAAGATTTTCGCGCACCTGCTGACCTACGGACCATCGCCGCAGGACCTCGTGGATTGGATGTCGAACGCCGACGAGATCGACCGCCGGGTCATGGGAACGGAGATGGCGTACATGATCGCCAAGGGCGCGCAACAGCAGCGCAATGGTGTTCTGGCGTCGCTGGGCCTGGTCGCCGACAGCCTGCGCATGTTGCCCACCCGTAGCGAAGTCAAAACGATGTGGACGGCGACCGAATGGGCCGAGGAGCGCAAGGGCTGGGTCTTCATTACCTCGCAGCCCGCAGAGCGTGCCGCGTTGCGTCCGTTGCATAGTCTGTGGATCGATTTGCTTGTGCTCCGTCTGTTGAATGAGCCGAAACCCAGCCAGCGCCGGGTGTGGTTTGTGTTGGACGAGTTGGCAAGTTTGCAACGCCTGCCGCAGTTCCATACGGCGATCACCCAGGGGCGGAAGTCCAAGAACCCTCTCGTTCTTGGGTTCCAAGGCAAGGCACAACTCGAATACATCTACGGCCATCTTGCCGAGGTCATGCTGTCGCAGCCCGCGACCAACATCTGGCTCAAGACCAAGGAACCGAAGGCCGGCCAATGGGTGAGTGAGTTCATCGGCAAAGTGGAGATCGAAAGGATGCGGGAGACGCATTTCGACGGGTCGCGTTCCGGCCGGAATTTCTCGCTCGATCGGCAGGAAGAACCGTTGGTCATGGAGTCCGAAATCTCCGGGCTCGAAGACCTTCACGCGTACATGAAGCACCAGAATTTTGTGACACGCTTTTCATTTCCATACCTGGACGTGCCCAGCACCAAAACGCAATTCGAACCGCGCGAACTGCCCGGCGAGAAATTGAATTTCGACCCCAAAACGTTGCAGAAAATCGATACCACACCCACGCCCGCCAGCACTGAAACGCCCTCGCCATCGACTATAGCGTCGGCAACCGCCACCACCGGCGCGACGGAACAACCGGAGCGGAAACCCGATTCTGGGCCGTCGAAGAGTACGGCATCGACGCAAGGAGAGTTACCGTTTCCGGCGACGAATGAAAGTAACGATGACGATGCCGGCCAGGGAATGGAAACCACGTTGACGAGCTATTAGGGAGATTCTCCATGCTGACAATATCAAAGCCGCTCAGTTCCGGTCAGGCGCAAACGTACCATGCCAAGGAATTCACTTCGCCCGATCAGAGTTATTGGAGCCGCGGACAGAACGTGACAGGCGAATGGCAGGGGCGGCTTGCAGAGAGGTTCGGCCTCTCCGGCGCCGTCGGCGCTGAGGAGTTTGCGCGGCTTTCGGAAGGCCAGCACCCGGCTACCGGCGAGCAGCTTGTCCGGCACCGCCAAGCCCACGAATACCAGAACGCGGACGGAAAAACTGTCACCTCCGTAGAGCACCGTGCCGGATGGGACGCCACGTTTTCAGCGCCAAAATCGGTGTCGCTTACCGCTCTAGTCGGTGGGGATGACCGTGTGCGCATGGCGCACCGGGAGGCCGTTACCGCTGCGCTCACGGAGTTAGAGCGATACACCCAGGCGCGGATCGGTGGCAATCATCCGGCGGAACCCACGGGGCAGTTTGTGGCTGCCAAATTCGAGCACGACACCGCCCGTCCTGTGGATGGGTACGCTGCGCCGCAGCTCCATACTCACGCCGTAATCTTCAACGTGACCGAGCGCGAAAACGGTCAGCCCCGCGCCTTGCAGGAACGCGGGCTGTTTGAATCGCAGCAATTCGTCACAGCCGTTTATCAGTCCGAACTGATGTACCGGCTCCGCAATCTCGGCTACGAAATCGAGCCGGGCCGCAGCGGAGCACCGGAGATCAAAGGCTACACGCAGGACTATCTTGATGCGTCGAGCCCTCGCAGCCAGCAGATACGCGCGTACATGGAGCGCAGCGGATTCGGGGGTCACGAATCCGCGGAGATTGCCGCCCACTCGACGCGCGACCGGAAAGGAATCTTGTCGCCTGCCGAGGTGTTCGCGGCCCACCGCCAGCTTGCCGCCGAGTTCGGTAACCAGGCTGATCGGGTGGTCAGCGAGGCCCGCGCCCGTGGGCTGGAGCCGCATGAAACGCCGCATGTTGAGAATCGACAGATGCGGGCTCAGGAGGCCGTCACCTGGGCGCGCGACAAAGTGTTCGAGCGCGAAGCTGTGGGTGACGAGCGCGGCATCTTCCGCGATGCTCTCCGGCGTGGCATGGGAGAGATTCAATACTCGGAGATTCGTGCCAACTTCGAGGCGCGCCGCACAGCCGGGGAGTTTCAGGAGGTCCAAGCTCCCAAGCACGCTTCCGGTCGCGTATTTACCACCCAACAGGTAATCGGCGCCGAGCATGACGTAGTGCGCATGATGCGCGACGGCCAGAATCAGGCTCCGCAGATCATGCCCATTCAGCAGGCTATTGCTCACACTGACATATATTCGCATCTGAACTCCGGCCAGCGCCGAGCCATCGAGGAAATCTTCGTCTCGCGGGACCGCGTACAGGGTTTGCGGGGATTCGCCGGGGCCGGCAAAAGTTCGACCCTCATTGCTGTCCGCGAGGGTGCCGAACGCAATGGCTATGCCGTCGAGGGTTTTGCTCCCACTTCCCGCGCGGCGCGCCAACTCCGCGATGCGGGCTTGACTGCGGATACCCTGCAAGGCTTTCTCGCTCGCGGCCAGCAGGGCAACGGCGACCCCGGCAGCCGTCACCTGTACATGGTGGATGAATCGAGCCTCGCCAGCACAAAACAGATGCGAGAATTCCTCACCAAGATCGGTTCGCAGGACCGTGTATTGCTGATCGGCGACACGCGCCAGCACCAGGGCGTCGAAGCCGGGAAACCCTTCGAGCAATTGCTTGAGGCCGGTATGCGCACGGCGCAGCTCGACCAAATCATGCGGCAAAAGGACCCGGAGTTAAAGACCGCCGTGGAACGGCTGGCCCGCGGCGATGTTACCGCCGGCATCGAGATGCTCCAGAGGCAGGGACGTGTGAAGGAAATCGCCGATCCCGTCGAGCGCGTCCAGGCCATAGCCAAAGACTACGCGGCGAATCCTGAAAATACGCTCATCGTCTCCCCCGACAATGCCTCGCGCCGCCAGATCAATGATGCGGTCCGCCAGGAATTACAGGCCAGGGGCGTCGTGCATTCCGAAGATCATTCGCTCCGCGTACTGGTTCCCCGCCAGGAACTCACCGGCGCGGAGCGCCAGTGGGCCTCCCGCTATCAGGCGGACGATGTGATTCGCTACACGCGTGGCAGCCAGGATGCCGGTATCGAGCGCGGCTCCTATGCCCGCGTAGTTGCGGTCAACCCGGCGGAGAATCTGTTGACCGTGGAGAAACAGAACGGCGAACAGCAGACCTATGACCCCAAACGTCTGCACGGCGTCAGCGTATACCGGGAGATCGAGCGGGAATTTGCCTTGGGAGACCGGATTCAGTTCACGGCGCCTGATAAACAACTACAGGTCGCCAACCGGGATCTGGCGACCATCGAGAAAATCTCCCCGGACGGGGAAATCTCCGCGCGTCTCGCCGATGGCCGGGCGGTCACCTTTTCCAATACGGAGAACGCGCATTTCGATCATGGCTACGCAGTCACCAGCCACAGCTCCCAGGGCCTCACCGCCGACCGTGTCCTGGTCAATGTCGATACCTCAACACACCACGAGCTCCTGAACTCACGGTTTGCCTACGTCTCCGTATCCCGCGCCAGCCTTGATGCCAGTATCTATACCAACAATGCGGCTTCGCTAAGCACGGACCTCAGCCGCGAAGTTGGGAAGGCCGCGGCAATGGATGTTTCGCAATCGATTGGATATGCGGATGCAGATCTGAATCAGGGAATAAGCCTCTGATCCCCGCCCCATTGAAATCCAACGAATCTCTTCAACCGGCCGCGCGCCGTTAAGCAAAGCTATGTTCGTTCGAGTGCTCCATGATGAATCAACTGCGCTCTTTGGAATCCAGCCAAGTTCCAAGATCCATCGGCTGCGTGAAGGCGGGCAACCTCAAAAGACTTCCGTAGTGATTCATCAGAACGCCCTTGCTTGGATTGACAACAACAGTACGCCCACGCTCGCACCCGGTGTGGAGAAGTGTCCAGGCGGCGGTATCCGCCGGAGGAAGGCTATAACCAATGACGGTCACTTCTTCCGCGTTCCTCAGAGTATCCAGCGCCATTCTCCATAACCGATTGAAAATTCGGTTACGCCGGTCTTCGCCACCATACTGTTTCAAGAAACTCGGATGCAACATGATTTGATATTCGTCTGGCGGACGCTTTGGCAGCGAAGCATCCACGTTGTGAATGCCCAATCCCTGGAGCAAGAGAGGATCGAGAGCGATCTCGGTTTCCAGAGGCGCAGCCGAGAGTGAATCACGCGGGATAGACCCTCCGCCTTCGACGCTCAGGTCAAAATTCGGGGAAAACACCGGCTTGACATACCAGCCCGCTGCGCCGTGCAAATGCAAGACCTTGACCGTCGACGGAGGGAAAATAACAGGCGTCGTATCGTAGTTGTTTTGCTGGAAGACCAGATTTGTGCCATAACCATCCGCAGGTGCCCATTTTCCGAGATTAAGTAACACGCGCTCAATCGTGGAATCGTAGTTGAAAGTGATGACAATATCGCCTGGCTCAAGAAGCGTCCCGAATCTCTTCAGATTTTCCCAACGCTCAGAACTGTAGTCCGCCAAGTCGTTATAGTTTCTCTGTAAAAAGAAGTCCTCCATCGCCCACAACAACTTGCTCCGTGCATCCCGGTACTCGCTAATTTCAGCAGCAAACGAGTCGTGGTGCGCTTCAGCCTCCTTGACTTCGCTCACACCTTGCTTGGCAGCGCGAAACATGGAACTGTAACTGTCGGAGATCAAGTCTTCCGCCAGATCGAGAACAGTAAAAATCTGTTCGATGTTCCCATTCCAATATGCCTTACGCAGTAATGGGTTGGAATTGTTTGCCAACCATTCCTTGAGTTTCGGCCAATCAGTTTCATAGTGAAATCTGTTAAAACACGGACCGCAACTTCGTATGTGCTCGTCAATAGCCTTGAACAAGGTTCCGCCGAGCGGATAAATCGGATATGACGCACCTGCTCCGAGCACGTAAGCGCGCATCGCTCGCTCCCTGTTATCGCTGCCAGTCTGACCGCACTGAATTACGTCTATCGGCTTACCTGCCAAAACTTATCGGTCGTCAATTCCAGCGAGCAAAAGTTCGCGTGGTCGTAGAGCGGCGGAAGAATCTGGTTGGTGAAGATGACATCCTCGCGATCCAATCCTGCGGTGTTGACCGTCCAGATTTCGTCAATGCTGCTCAACCACGCCTGCACTCTCGGCTCTTCCGGCAACTGCTCGAATTGCGCTTCCACATTTCCGGAGACCGCATCCTTCTCAAGCAACAGAATCCTCTTGTCCGCCGGAGCCGCGGCCAGCTTGGGGATCTTCTTCTCCAATGCAGCCAGGATGATTTCCGGTCCGGGATCGCCGGGATAGATGCGGCTGGTCAAAAAACTGCCGGAGTCGCCCGGAGCAGTCGCCATCTTGCTCAGGTGCAAATCCAGACTCCACTTTCGACCGTTTACGGTTACGTTCCGAGAACCCTCACCACGCCAGCCCGCCAGGATCGGCGCGAGCTCAACAAGCATTTCCCGCGGCACCTCGTCCCACTGGATGCCCTTGGGAATCGCGCCGACCGGCTGGCTGACCATCACCAGATAGCCCTTTTGCACGAGACCAGGATGGTTTTCTAAGGTCGCAAGCGTCTTGAGGAAACGAACAGTGTCCTCCTTGTGGCCGGGATACGGCTCAATTAAGGTGTGTTCGATTGCAAGGGTGCGGTCCTCCGTGTCCCGGCACAGGGCATCGACATTCTTCTTCGAGGAATCCTCATCGGGCCATGATTCAACCTGATACGTTTCCCCCTTGAGCCGGTTGTGAAGCCGTAGCCAGTGACGAACGATGTCTTTGTCGGTATATCCTGCCATGATGCCTGCCAATCTCTGCCCACCGTTACTCGACGGTGGCAGGCTCAAAGCCTGCCGCCACCAGATCGGGCGCATGGAAGATCCGTTGTCCCGCTCTTCCGCCGATTTCCACCTCGCGCGTTCCCTCCAAATTGGTACGGATGGCGGGAATTTGCGACTCCAGATGAAGCACCTTCATTGCCTTCACGAACCCTGACCACTTGAAGGCCCGCGTGGATAGCCCAGCGCCCTGATGATTGAATGGGCGCGCCCGAAGCTGATAGGCTCCGCCCTCTTCTGTGCGCACCGAAACGACGTAGGGTTCATCTTCATAGTCCCCGAAGCGGCTGATAATGACCGCGCCGCCTTCGGGAAACACCGCTTGAATCTGGAGTACCCCACCCATCGCCTGAACGTAATTGCGCAGCGTGCTCAGGTACATGTCCGCGCGTTGCTCGATACGCGAGATCGAACTCTGCGGTACATCCAAAAGCTCGGCCATGTCCGCCTGGGTAAGCTGTTTGGCGTTTCTGAGTTCGTCCAGCGCCATGCGCTGTAATTCTTCGCGCACGCGCTGCTTGTTGTCAGCAACATCCGCCGGGTTCATCTTTGCCTGTAGTTCTTTGTAGTTCCTTGCCATGACCGTCTCTCTCCTCGGTGGTATCCCCAGTACGGAGGACTGGTGTGTTTGTTTGCTTATTCGTTTTCCAGCTCTTTCAAGTGCTGGTCGTAAATGTCGTCTCCCCGAGGAACGTTTTCCTCATACCATCGGTTGTTTCCTGTTTTGTCTCCGCCGATCAGCAAAATTGCCGCGCGGCGCGGGTCGAACGCATACAGCACTCGATACGGGCGTCCCTCATGCTGAATCCGAAGCTCGCGCATGTGCTTGTGGCGCGAGGTCTCCACTCCGGAAGTGTGGGGCATCTTCAGCGTCGGACCGGCTTCAGCAAGGAGCGTTACGCTGAAATCGACGCTCTTCTGCTCGGCGGCATCCAGCTCATCCCACCACTCTCCGAACTCATCCGAGAACTCAACTTCCCATGCCATCTTGTCTAATATGTCATGGCCAGCATTATGCCGTCAACGGCATCACGTAAAGCTAAGTAAATAAATGACATGGTATTTAGCTTTTACCTTGCACGGAGAAAGTTCCCCTTTTTTTGAGGGGAAGGATGCCCCTTCCCTCCCTCCAGCCGCCGGTCATGCTGGCGTCTTCCGTGACCCATCCCAGCGGTCCGTTCCCTCCCGCAACACCCTCCCTGACGTGCTAAAGCAATTCGGAAGTTGACCTAAATTTCTTTCCTTTGTCACGTGCCCCCGCTTCAGGCGGCTTTATGGCAGAGGCGGTCGGAACCTGTCAAGGGTCTCCGCTCACGCTTCGATGAACGCGCTTGAAGAACAAGCGCGCCCTGGACAGAACCCTCCGCGCCTCCGCCGTGCCGCAAGAGCCATGAAGCGGGGCACTGAACAAAAGAAATTTGGTTTGATTCAGAGCTTTTCGCGCATGGACGCCAATCGGCCCCACGGGGCTATGCGGGAGCATCATCATGGAATTCAGCAACGCCACCATCAACAGCACAGCCACCACCGCCAGCAATGGCGCAGCCAGCAGCAACGCCAACCCTGCGTCGCACAGTGAAAATGCGACGCAGAAACTCATCCGCGAAAACGTCAAGCACCTGATCGAGCAGCTTGAAGCGGGCCACAGCGAAACCCTCACCGCCTATCTGCGGGCTATGGCCGTATTCCCCGATTATTCTCTGGGAAATCAGCTCGCCATAGCGAGACAGCGCCCGACGGCGACCAGGGTAGCGGGCATGTGGTCATGGAACCAGCTTGGCAGGTACGTCAACAAGGGCGAGAAAGGCATCGCTATCCTTGCCCCAGTCATCGGCAAATCGCGTAAGCAGGGCCAGAGCGCAGACAACGCCGATGCGGAAACCGACGCCAGCAAGCCGGTTCTCTTGGGATTCCGAAAAGTCTATGTGTGGTCGGAGGACCAGACCCACGGCCTGCCCTTGCCGGAGCTAGAGAAGGTCACGGGCGATGCGGGCGTGTATCTCGACCGTCTGCGCGATTTCGTCAATGCGCAGGGCATCGCGCTGGAGTACACCGAAAGCATAGCGCCCGCATTGGGAGCGGCTTTCGGCACCACTATTCGCCTGTTGCCGGGTCAGAGTAAGGCAGAAGAACTCAACACGTTGGTTCACGAGGCGGCGCACCTTGCTCTCAAGCATCAGGAGCGGCGCACCACGACAACCAAGACTGTCCGCGAAACTGAGGCCGAAGCCGTGGCCTTTGTGGTCGCACAGGGCATCGGCGTGAACGCCGCGCAGAGCGCCAGCTACATCCAGCTTTACCACGGCAACGCGGCACTGCTGATGGAGAGTCTTGCCGCCGTGCAGCAGGTCTCCGCCGTGATTCTCTCTGCAATCACGATAGAGGATTCCGTTTCGCAACAAGCAACGGAGTTTGCGCCGGAAACAGCGGAACAGCCAACAGAGCCAGTGCCCGACCATAAGCGGGCGCGGCGCTCCCGCCAGCCACAACCAGAGACAGCGGCGGCCTAACGGCTGCACCCTTCACCAGTGCGGACAGGGGATGTGTCTCTGTCCGCGTGTCCTCCACTTTTCACCGACAAGGAGATTGTCATGTCCAAAGCTATCGCCGTAATCAACAGCGAATACCGCAACCTGCCACTGGCACAGTTGCAGGAGTCACCTACCAACCCGCGCCGCCGCTTCGATGAGCGGGCGTTGGAAGAGCTAACCGCGAGTGTCCGCAGCCAGGGCGTGTTGCAGCCCTTGCTTGTCCGGGCGCTCGATGAAGACAAATACGAAATCGTCATCGGAGCGCGGAGGTTCCGGGCCGCGCAGCGCGCAGAGAAGACCGATGTTCCCGTGCGCGTTCGGGAACTCACCGATGCCCAATGCGTTGAAATTCAGTTGGTCGAAAACATCCAGCGCGAAGGTGTGCATCCGCTGGACGAGGCGACCGCCTTCTATGGGTTGCTGCATACCGATGGACTGAATTACGACATCAACACGCTGGCGCTCAAGGCGGGGAAAAGCGCCGCCTTCGTAGCACAGAGATTGAGGCTGGTAGAACTGATTCCATTGATCGCCGATGCGTTTCTGGCCGACCAGATTGGCGTTGGCCATGCCCTTGAAATCGCCAAGCTGACGCAGGAGCAACAGCAAAAGGCTTTCGATGCTGCGTTCCGCACGGTGTGGAGCAACGGCAAAGAATCCCGCGTGGTCATGCCGTTGCGTGACCTCACTGCATGGATCGAGCAGAACATCTTGCTCTCGCTCGATTCCGTGCCCTTCGACAAGAACGATGCAACCCTTGTGCCAGAGGCGGGCAGTTGCGCGGAGTGCCCCAAGCGCACCGGCTTCAACACGCTGCTCTTTGGCGAGCTTGGCAGTCAGCATGATAGCTGCTCGGATGGGGCCTGCTATCAAAATAAGCTCGGCAAGTTCGTAGAACGCCAGATCGCCGAGAAACCCAAGCTGGTGCAGATCGCCACCAGCCATGTCTCACGCACCGATGGCGCGGCGCTTCCGCGCAGCCGCTACGTCGCCTTGCATCTCACCAACCCTGCGAAGTCTAAGCAGCCGCTCTCGCCCTATCAGAAACCATGCAAGCACATGGCCGAGGCGATTGTGGTGGACGGCGCGGAACGCGGCCACACCGTCAAAGTGTGCGCGGAACCGAGCTGCGCGGTTCACTTCGCCGACCGCCGCGCTCCAAATCCGGCGCAGGTAGCGAAGGAACGGGAGCAGCGCCGCAGGGAGCTTGAGAAACGCAAGCTCGAAATTACCGTGCGCCATCGCATCTTGGCCGAAGTGCTCAGGAAGGTAGGCGCACCGCTTGATCGCGCAGACCTTGTATTTCTTGCCGAAACCATGCTCGAAAAGACGGAACCGTTACGCCGTGAGACGTTGGCGCGGCGGCACAAGATGGTGGATGGCACCGGCAGCGAGGTCACCTTTCCGCAGGTGCAGAAAGGACTGCAACGCCTGTTGCGGCAACTGGACGAGAACGGGCTTTCCAAGTTCATCGTCGAGATCGTGTTGCTGGCCAGTGTCGAGGCCCAATCACCGGTGGACAGCGACCAGCTTATTGCCGCAGCCAAGCGGCATCGCGTGGATGCGGCGAAGGTGCGAACAGCCGTCGAAGCTGAGTTTGCCGCCAAGCAAGCAAAGGCGACGGCGAAGCAGAAGAAGGTCCCATCCACAAAACCAGCAAAGCCCGCGAAGGCAGCATAAACGGTGTGTCTCTCGATTAGGCGTCTAGCTCCGGCTGGACGCCTTTTTCTTTTGCCGCAATTTGTGCCATCCTTGTTTCGAAGGCAGGCGGAATCTATCCCACCCCAAGCCTCTGATAGAGAAATATCTCCTGACCCGAGGAGTGCACGTTCATGTTCCAAATTGGAGGAACACGCCCGTGAGAGTCAGTATGGTCCTCTTTCCTGTCGCGGCTGACCGCATCAACATCCTGGCCGTGAACACCGACCATCAGCAAGATTGCTGGAGGCAACGTTACATGACGCACAGCCAGGTCATTGCTCGTCTCAAACAGACCGGGATGGTGACGGCGAGCGAGGCCGAGGAGCTTGAAACAGACCTGAATTCTGTTCGTGGATTCACCGTCGTCAAAGGCGATATTGAGCGGGAAGACTTGGAGGATGCAGGGTTCGCTCCCATTGTCCACGAAGAGACAAATTGAATCCGCCCTTCTCCCACCCTCTGCCGTGCGCCTGCTGCGCAGGCGGGCTTTGACAGTCCCACCCGACGGGGTGACCTCGCTCCCGGTCGCCAGCAGTATCGCTCTGCCAATTTACACTGAACAGCAGTAGGTAGTTCGAATGAAACGGATTTGTTTTGACATCGGGAGCAACTACTTCCATAACAGCTTGAATGGATTCATGAATGGGCCATCGCAGGCTCGTTGGTATTTTGAAGACAAGACATTCAAGTTTTACGCAGCCACTACCTTCGATTCTTCCAGCCGGAAATTCAGAGACTTCACAGATTACGGGAAGCTCTTCGCTTATCTCCTGAAAGCAGATGAGATCGTCACCTTCAATGGCCGGACATGCGATCTCATCGTGCTCGAAAAGCTCATTGGGGTAGATGTGATGAAGAGTCTATGGCAGAAACCGCACCACGATCTCAGGGGCTGGCAGGGTTACCACAGCCTGAAAGGCGCCGTCTCGAAATTCTTGCCAGACACCGCCGCGTCATTCGATCAAGTGGAATCTGATCGTTTCGCCAGGATTCGCAATTCCCTCGACAGCGAATTTGTCGCCAGTCACCTTGCCAATACTTACAGGGACGCTAAGTTCACATTTGCTCTCTTTCGACGATACCTGGCGAGCAGGGATTCCGAACAGACGTTTCATGACAATTGAACGACCTCGATCCGAGAACGCCTGGACCTTGAGGATTGTCGAGTGTACCTTCACTGAGCGTCTGCCAATCCCACCCGATGGCCGAAAAAGAGGGTGGCCATTCTTCGATCGCAAGAATATTCTGAAAATGGCAATGAGCAATAGGTGAGCGTTTTGCACTTAAAACCAAATCTTCTCGACAACGTCCTGATCGCGAATCCTGGTGATTTGAACGCGTGCCTTAATGCACGAGGACTCTACAATCCTCTTCATTTTGTGTTACGTCTGTCGCCAGAAATTCATCGTAAGCTCGCCGAGTTGCCCTCGGGAATTGTTACAGAAAATATGGACTTTGATTCGTTACAAGCCTTCTCGACTTACCTCCACGAGACAATCCATTGGTGGCAACATATAGGGTCGACGACCGGATTTGTCCGCAGCCTCAGCTATCCTGCGCAGGCTCACTCTAATTACAAACACTTGAAACACCTGCTTGCCACCGTAGGGCCGAAGAAGTCTATCGAAAAGCTCCTTTATCGCCTTGACGGGCCAAGTGCTCCAGGAACACCGGCTGGACTCGCAAATACAATCGTCAATAATCATTACGATATTGAATTCTTCAGATCCCTTACCCTAACGCCAGCGTTAGTACGGCAGGTGATAGAGAGCCCATTCTTCGAGTGCATGGGGCACTCCTTCGCGACTACCTATGCAAATGTTCTAATGATACTTGCGGCTACGTGTGACGAGAACTTCATGATATTGCCCGATCCGAGGTGGTGGGAAAGTGAGTTTGCCGTGCTTAGGTCTCAAAAGGAAGAAGGATATTATTTCGGATCCGATTTGAAAACCGCAGAGCTCGGGGTATGGGAGATATTCGAAGGGCAGACGCGATTTGCGCAGCTACAATATCTGTACTTTGCGTCAGGTCGGAAGATCAGCTGGGATGATGTCAGGTCTATAGGAATGCTCAGCGGAGTCTATGTAAAGGCATTCGAAACCTTTTTGCAAGGGGCCGAGATCGATTGGCCGCCATCAATCGATCACCCGGCGGTTGCGCTCTTCCTCTTGGTTTGTGACTTGGCCATGAACCCGGGGGCGGGTTTCCCTGTACCCTTGAAGTTCTTTTCCTCCTTTGTTACGGATGTTGATCCAGGAATGCGTTTCCTTTTCCTCTGCCGGACGATAGCTACAGAGAGGCCGGACCTCGCATCCGCAATCGTCGACTACTCCAAGACTGAGTACCTTGACGTGACGGATGCACTCACCAAGTCTCTTCTCCTTGATTCGCCGTTAGCAATTGGCGAAGCAGTGTCAGGGTGGGTAAATGGCAGCGAGGGGATAAGGACATTGATGGCCGAGCAGCAGACTTTCAACTTCAGTCCCAGAAACCTTGCACTGCGCGTACTCTTCTCTCAGTTTCTATCATTCAATATTGATAAGCTTGCCACGCCAGAGTTCTTTTGCTGGCCTGGCGCATGGATGGTTGGTGAGCGTCTTTCGTCAGGCATTGCCACATTATTCGACCGCCACTCAGCGTTGTTTGTGGACAAAGCCGACGACGGGAGCATTTTCCCACGGATTTTGTCTGGGAAAGACGAGTCAATTGTTCACGAGACATTCGAGTCCTTCTATTCGATCAACGTAACTTATGACATGACGCGTCAATGGATCGTGAAACCAGGGCCATTCGATTACGACTACCAGTGGCTATCTTCGTCAGGCTCGCAAAGTGATTTCAAAGGGTTTGCAGATCGTCATTTTGAGATGATTTACGGAGCTCACCCCAATGATTTTGAAATTATGTGATTAACAACTCGACGGATCGGCGAGGCCGTCAGGCCGCTGCTTTAGCTTCCTTCTTTTTCGCCGCAGGAAGCCGCGACACCGCAGCATCCACGTTGGGCTTGGCCGATTTTTTCGCAGCGGCTCAGCGTTTGATTTGAGCTTGCCGGATGCGTTCGCGAGCTTCTGCGCTCATGGTTCTGCTCTTTATCCTCTTTGTCGGCGCGGACGCTACTGTCTTCGTGGCCGGTCTTCCGGGTTTGCGCTTGATTGCCACGGTCTCTGCGGAACTCAATAGCGCCTTCACTGACTGGAGCCACGCAATCTCAGCATCAAGTTCCTTCACGATCTCTGCATGTATCATCCGTTCTGTCTTCCCCGGAAAATTGTACGGGAATGGGCGAGGGCCGCGCTTCTCTCCGGAGGACCGATGCAGACGCCTTTTCCTATGGCCCGGGAGAGTATGAGAAGTACCCCTTTTCAACGAACGTAAATTCACAACAGAATCGCTAAATGGTCAGCCGTTTTCAGCCGATATATCGCAGTATGCCCACCGATGCTGCTTCAGCAATTCCAGATTCGAAAGCCGAGGCGCCTTCCATTACGCACTTGCTTCGCAAGCTAGACGGGAAGACACTCGAACCTCAACACAGCAAGAAATGGCGCGATCATATCAATCGTTGGTGGAATGACTTACCTAAGCTCAAGCTATTGATCTTGATCTTGGTTATGTTGATGCTGATTTTGGGAGGAATTTTCTTATTCCTAAAGTCCCGTGAGACATTCAATCGAGTTGCGATTGCTGCTCTATCCATGGTGAACATCGGCTACATTATTTGGACGTCCTGGAACCTCGCACGGGTTTACTTCGGATGGTCGTCAAATCATGCGTCTCAGATCGAAAGAGAAATGGCGCGAGAAGATGCGATGATTGGTGAACTCAAGCATGCTCCCAAGACGGTTCTGAAACGCCGCAGGAAAAGAATCGACGCCGAGATCGACTTCTTTGACAAGCTCGGATTCTTTTCAATGCTCGCGCCGATTCCAGCTCTGATCCTGCAGTTCCGCCCTCATCCACCGGAAATCATCGTCATCACTGCACTGTCCGCGAAATCGAGCGCGAATCAGCCGCTGGCGAACCCAATCGATAGCTGGACGCTGGCTGCAGTGGTACTGGTAGCATCGGCGGTATTCTTCCAGTGTGTGAGCGCACGACTCGTAAGAAAATTCAGGCGTCTTGCGTATGTGCTTGGCTGTGCAGAAGATGAGCAAGGATGATTCCTGAGACATAGACACCGTGCGCGATAGGCCCTTGTCACAAACAATGCGGACTTCACGATGCATCTTGCTCACCTTTGGCGTCGCAGAAGGCTTCGGCGTTCTCAACCATGGGCTCACTGGTTGTAGGTTTCGATGTATCTAACGTCGCCACGACCACAACATATTGTGGATTGCCCTACCGATCATCTACTATTTGTGGTGCAATGTGATTTGAAGTATAATATATACAGAAATTAGTGTCGGTCTTTCGGCTTCGAGAAGAGGCGACTATCTAGCCTCCCCCATCGGCAGCTTGGGTTGTCGCACACTCTCACCTGCTTCGTGAACGGCACAGCGGTGGAGGAACAGTCATGCCGATTTCCAATGGTCACCACATCGTCGAAGCCATAGCCCAAACGATCGAGATTCCTGATTCCGCCTATGAGACCGCCGAGGCTCGATACAACGACCTCGGGAATTGGTTTGGTCGAGCTGATTCACATTGCAGTCCGTTCTCGCCACACATTTTGCCGCAGGGATCATTCCGCCTCGGAACCGTGAACCGCCCTCTTAATGAAGGCGCAACTTACGATTTGGACCTGAGCTGCAAGTTGGAAAGTGGCATCACGAAGGGAGCATGGACCCAGGAGCAATTCAAGAATCTTGTTGGCTTGGATGTGGAGAGCTACCGCGCAGCCCGAGGAATTCGGGAACAGATGGAAGAAAAGCATCGCTGCTGGAGACTCATCTACGCCGACGAAATGAGCTTCCACATGGATATTGTCCCCTGCATTCCCGAGGAAATGGTTGCGAGGAGGACAGTCGAAGACGCCATGCTCAAGGCAGGGTCCGATCATATGCTCGCCCAGCAAGTGGCGAGCCTGACGGTTTCAATCACCGACGATCGGCACCGGAATTATCGCAATTTGAGTCCCGACTGGAAGCTGAGTAACCCCGAAGGCTATGCTCTTTGGTTCGAATCGAGAATGAGACTGGCCAAGGCGCTGCTCGAGAAGCGGATGATGGAGATGCGAAAGGCCAAGATCGACGATTTGCCTGCTTTTCGCTGGAAGACTCCTTTGCAGAGATGCGTGCAGCTGCTGAAGCGCCATCGCGACATCATGTTTCGCAAGAATCCGGATATCCAGCCGATCTCGATTATCATCACAACGCTCGCAGCTTGCGCCTATCAGGGAGAAGACGATCTGGGCGAAGCGATGGAGCGAATCCTGACTGGCATGGGAACATTTGTGCGTGCCACCGCGCCGCGGGTCCCCAATCCCGTCAATCCAGCCGAAGACTTCGCAGACAAGTGGTCCACTGCGGAAGGGCGAAAGAACAAGTTGGAGGAAAACTTCAATGCGTGGCTGGCGCAGGCTAGAGCAGATTTCTCAACCATTGCGCATTCGGCAGATTCCGATTTTATTTCGGAGCAAGCTCTCCAAAAGTTGGGGTCTCGCGTCAACACCAGCGTTCTGCGCGGCACTCTTTCAGCACCAGCAGTAATCTTCACTCCAACCCAACACACCATCCGCGAAGCGCCTGCGAAACCCTGGATGGCGTGAGCGCGCGGCCACGATGGTCCCAGGACTTGAGCTGTTCTTACGGCAATATCCCCGAATGACTTTGCTCCCGGTTGTCGGAAAGGGAGTCGTCATTGAAGGTCAGTTCCAGTTCGTAGCAACGGCTGGCGATCACCCCGAGGTTTCAGACGCATATCGATTACGGATTGCGGTTCCGGCGGACTTCCCGGCCGCGCTCCCGAGCGTAACAGAACTGGATCTCAAGATCCCACGCAATGGCGACTTTCACGTGAACCCAGACGGAAGTTTGTGCCTGGGATCTCCGCTTCGCCTGCTATTGAAGCTGTCTAAAGAACCCGCATTGCCAGGCTATGCTTCTCGTTGCCTCGTTCCGTATTTGTACGCCATCAGCCATAAATTGCGATTCGGAGGACGGCTCCCCTTCGACGAACTCAAGCACGGAAGGCCAGGGGAAATCGAGGACTACGTGGAGTTGCTGGGCCTCAAACGAGCTGACCAAGCTGAACGGGCAATTCGATTGTTGGGCATGAAGAAGAGAATCGCCAACAAAGCAGCCTGTCCGTGTGAGTGCGGGCAGCGGGTTGGAAAGTGCGTATTCAACAAAAAGCTTCATAAGATGCGGCGGCTAACAAGCCGCTCGTGGTTTCGAGCCCTGTCTTCAATGCGGTGATCGACAATCCTTCAAGCATGGGCGCCAGCGGCAAAAGAAACGGTCCAAACGAGAGCAGATGAGCGGAGGCGAGAGTGGAAGATCGAGCACGAGCAAACGGAGATCGAGAGTTTCGAATTCTGTCCATTGATGGTGGCGGGATTAAGGGCGTCTTTCCTGCCGCATTCTTGGCCGAGCTGGAGAAATCCCTTCCCGAACCAATCTATCGCTATTTTGACTTAATTGCTGGAACATCCACGGGAGGAATCATCGCGCTTAGCCTGGGACTCGGCCTCTCGGCTTCGGCTATCACGACCTTCTACGAGAAGCACGGGCCAAGCATATTCCCGGCTGCATTTCTGTCGGCGCCCATGAGATTGATCAGCCAGTTCTTTTGCTCGAAGTATTCTCCGGATCCGCTCCGGACTGCGCTCGAAGTTGAATTCAAGAATTGCACTCTGGGCGATTCTAGAGTGCGGCTGTTGATACCGAGCTTCAATGTCAACAACGGTGAAATTCACATTTACAAGACCCGTCATCACGCCCGGTTCCACACCGATTTCCGGGTGAGCATGGTGGATGTAGCCTTGGCGACAACGGCCGCGCCGACCTACTTCCCCACTCACGAGGGAGCTGGCCAAGCACTGTATATCGATGGCGGGTTATGGGCAAACAATCCTGTGGGCAACGCTGTGGTCGAAGCCGTCAGTTGGCTCGGCAAGATCCCGCAGAGCATCAAGGTGTTGTCCTTGGGCTGCACGCAATTCCCCGCCTCACTCAGCGCTTCGCGGGGCGGCAAAGACTGGATGCATAAAGCGCTCGAAGTTGCGCTGAGGGGGCAGTCAGGAGGAAGTTTGGGGATCGCTTACTCATTGGTTGGCCACGAGCGGGTGATTCGAATCAATCCAGTTGTTCCGGCAAACAAATTCAACCTCGATAGAGCCAATACGATCCCTGAATTGGCCGCATGCGGCTATCTTGAAGCTCGAAAAGCATCTTCCGATCTGATCCCCCAGTTTTTCTCTGAACCAGCCGAGCCGTTTGTACCGTTACCTTGATCTGATGGTAGAAGATCCTCTGACCCACTGCAAACCGAGTAGCGGGCCATCAATGGCGATGACTCGCAAATCTCCGCTCCTGGCTGGTTTCCCCATCACTGCCCCCAATCCATCCCCACTCGAGCCCCACGGCAACAAGCTCGGGCCTCCTTATCGGCGGCGAGAGAAATGGAGTGGCATAGAAGCCCTCGCTCGCGACGGCATGAAAGTTCACCATGGCCGTGAACAGATCATGGAAACTCGCTATGGCCTGAAATCGCCAACTGAGACCCATCTTCTGGTCTTCCCGCCGCTTGGGAGCAATCCAACGCTTCCCATGAGCCGACTTTCTTTGGCATTCCCTGACGAAATGGCACTCCCCCGGAAGGACCAACATTTAATATGGAATATTGGAGTAGGTCCAAGCTGCTACTAAGTGCGCGCCGGAGACTAGCATGGTCGATTATTCGCAAGTCCAACATTGCCCCTCGTGTAGCGCTATTCTCTCTGAGCGAGGGTATTTTTGCGCGACCTGCGCTGTCCAAGTGCGCTGCAAGCAATGTGGCGAGGTATTAGAAAAGGATGCGCAAGCCTGCGTGATGTGCGGCACAGCCACCGGCACTGGCGCGGCCAGTCCACGTGTAAACGAGAACACTTCGCCCATGAATACACTTGACCTGCAAGAGGATACCCGAAGCAGGACTCTGCGCATAAGCTTCACTGATGCCGCTATCGGGAGCATCGGCGAGACTCTTAACCAATTGGTTTCTGAAAAGTTGGCTCCGCGCGCCCTGCCGTCGATCAGGACAACGGGAGGTCAGGCCGCTAAGCCCCCGCTCTTATCTGCAGGCGAAGTAGACGGAGCCCGACAAGTTATTGATGCCCAGCGCGCGGATGGCAAGCCGCCTTCGCAACCCACTGGAGACGCCCAGAGGATAGGAGAAATCTTCGAAATCGACGGGGAGGATATTCGCCTCGAAGAACATCGCCTCAAGGCAGACAGCAGACTTGAATATGCCCGTCGTCTGACGTATTTGTTTATCTACTCGCAGGAACTGGCGGGGAAAAAGCCTGTTCCATATGCCAGTGTTAAGAAGATTCTTGAAACGTCGAAAATACTAGACACAAATACGCGCCACGAACTGTCACATAAAATGGCCGTGGAGATCGACGGAGACACGATCCGGCTGAAGAAGGAAGGTCGCGAAAAGGCAGTTCAGGCTCTCGATGAAATCTTGAATCCCAATCATCCAGATCCTGGTTGGACGCCGGAGTCCCATTCACGGAATCTCAAAGCCGGAACTGACAATAAGAAAGAAACCAAGACTACCGGCAAGGTGGGGCGCAAACGCTCCAATGTGGCCGAGGAGTGGGCAGCCAAATGGGCAAAGCACGCCGACAATGTCAGCGGGCACTTCATTCTGAAGGATAAGACGTTACTCGATAAGGCCATTCTTGCCTTATGGGCGATCCAAAAGGTCGGAGGCGCCTCTGCTTCCTCTCGCTACATACAGCGGTTCATAGCAAATGCTTTTTCCTTCAATGAGAAGGAAAGGTCCCTCGACACAATTCTGCAGCGGAAGACTGCACAGGAGTTCGTCATTAAGGTCGACGGCGGCTATAAGCTTACCCCGAGCGGTACAAAGCGTGCTGTAGATATGGCCAAGGCGGCAAAGTAGATGGGAATCTCGACCACACAGCTGATCACTGAAGTTTCAACTGCCGTCGATACTGCTTTCGCGCAAGCAATTGTTGAAAGCTACGTTGAGATGCAGCAGCGGTTTCTGGCTGGTGACTGGAAACCGGCGGAGCTTGACGGAGGCCGCCTGTGCGAGGCAGTTTCCCGCGCTCTCTATCAACTCGACTCCGGAGTGGTTACACACGGCGAATTGCCCGGAACACTGTGCGATTGGCTTGAAGATTTCAATAAAAAGCGCAGTCACAACCTGGCGGAGGGCGATCGTCGGCACTTTTGCAAAGCGATCCGTCTGGTCTACAAGTTTCGCTCGGATCGCGGGCCGGTGCATATTTCTCCGATTTACACCGCGAACTACATGGACTCGATGCTTATTCTGCACGTTGGGAAATGGATGTTTGCTGAGTTCCTACGTCTCGCTTGGACCGCAGACAAGCAGATCATCGCCGATTCAATCGCTCAGATCGTCCAGCTACAGCACACTCTGATCCACGAACTGGACGGTAAGCCGCTAGTCCTCGCTTCCGGGATTTCGGCCGCAGATGAAATATTGCTTTTGCTAAATCACGCCGCCGGCAACCGTCTGAGCCGAGCGTCAATTCGACAGTATGCACCACTACAAAAAGCTCCAACGTTAAATGCCGCGATAACTAGGCTCATCGCAAATCGCGAGGTTCGGCAAGAGGACAACGGCGAAGTCGCCCTCACGCCGCGCGGTCAGAATAGGGTAATGAATGAAGTCATTCCTAAGCACAGTGTCTGATGCTGAGTTGAATGGCAACGAGATTCTAGTGCCATCCTCCATAAACGATATTTCTATGCGCGCCTTTGTTTTTGAGGCGGCCAGTCCAAGTGCTCGGCATGGCGGAAGTTGACCGCAATACCGATCTCGATTGGTGCATACCGCCGAGGCACGTTTCCAGGTGCTGAGATTCTGGAAACGCGCCATGGGCCGTCACCAACGGTTGAATGATACGACCGCTTGTCCGGCTGGCCTACTTATCGTCTAGGCGGCTCCACCATTCCTCTTGAGGTGGAAGCTGACTCCTCGTCTGGATGAGCGAATATGCCAGCAGTCTACAAGGAGAGCCAATTACGGGAGTCGCTCGATAGAGTGGTTGGGATGCACGAATCCATGTTCCGCAGTAACTCCTTCGTTCGGGAACCTGAAGCAGCTCTCGCTGCCTCGATGATCATCCGGAGAGAGAAGGAAGCCCCGCTCCTGAACTCTTGACCGTTTGCGCTAACCTGCCTACGCCAATAGGTTTCGAGAAACGGGAATAGTAGTTCGTCCTGAACCGAAGGATACTCAGCGAAGAAGCGCTCGATATTCTGCGCGAGCCATGTTTGTGGGACAAGCGCATCCGGTACCCGTGCTTTGAGAGCGCTGCCAACCATGTAGATCATGCCCGCAGCCGCGGTACCCATTGATGGAATCAATTGACCTGCTCGGACATAACAATCGGTCGCGGTCATTGCGGATAACACCGCTTCACGCAGGGCCTGAGAGACGAGATTTGCGTCTGGGCGTCCGGCCAGACCGTCTTCTATGGCAGCGATCTGCGAGGCCAAGTCCTCGTCCGAAGCACCCTGCAACCGAAGAAGCGAGAGACGCAGCGCCGCAGGAACGAGACCGATGATCATCGCAAACGGACCTTGCGCGGCGGCCAACTCCGTGGGCACCACAAATTGCTGGACGGCATCTCCCGTCTGATCCGATCGAGCTGCCGAGTCGGGATTCGCGTCGGCCATCAAGACGGTCAATCGCACTGCCGCCCGAAAATCATTCCGCCGCAGTGGGTACGCGACCCAAAACCCGGCATACGTGTAGATACTCCGAGCGACTGGATGCGTCTCGGCGAGTTGCATTGCGCCTTGCAACCACACTTCGGCGGCCGAATACTCTCGGAGCCCCTCTCCAAACATAGCCATCCAGATCTGGATGTAACTCTTCTGGGCCGGATAAAACTTCGTCGTGTCCAAACCGTCAGTGCCAAGAAACATTCCCTGCGTTGGAGCGTCGATATTTACCGGCGGCTGCGACTTATGAGCGATCGACCCGAAGTAGATTGCCACGCGGAAGAGGCTGAGGAACAATTCCTTCCAGGTGATCGCATCGCTCTCGGCTGTCAACGTTTCCCTGACCGCCAGTTGAAGGGAGTCGAATGCGCCCGTTCTGTCATTGGCGTTCCAGCGAGCAATTGCCTCTTCTGCACAGGACTCGGCAAGCCGCTCCCCCAACAGCGCTGTCCGTGACAAGAAGACTGCTTCGTGGGTCAGCGCAACGGCCCTCGCGGGATCTTCCTTTCCAAGAAACTCCGCCAGGGTGATCATGACGTTTCTGCGCCACACCACGTGCTCGCTGATCGTGTAAGCATGCGCGCGTTCAAGCCATTCGATCGCTTCGCTCTTCCGACCGGCATAAGCCAGTTGGCGGCCTGTCACTTCTGTGATGAGGAACGCATCGCCCTCGCTGTTGAACTGGGGCAGAGACGAAAGAGCCAGTCGTACAGCAGCGTCCATATCGTGGCGCCATTCGGCGAGGATCATGATTCTGGTCCTGATCGCAGATGCCGCGAGCGTCTTCAATCCTCGCTGAGTCCCGACAGCTTCTACTCTGAGGACCAGTGCTTCGACTCGACTCCAATCGCGGTCACCGGGTGCCTTTCTGTAATCACGCAGCCAAATTCCATCGCAAAGTACCGACGCGCTATCTTCTTTGAAAGGAGACGCATCGAGCTCTTCGATCTGTTGCGGCGTCAGCTGTTCCACAGTGTCGATCCAGGATTCAACCTCTTCGTCTGATCCTGCGTACTGCGCTGTTGCCCAGAGGATACCAATCAAGGAGGTCTCGCCCATCGAAACTGGCTTGCCATCGGGAAATACAACGGACGCCGGCCTCTGCAGGTACTTCAGGAGATATAGGTTGGCGATCGCCGGATGTTTCTTGCAGAACCGGATTGCAAGAAAGCTGGAGGCGATCGCACCGCCCCAGGTGTTCGCACCTCCAGAATCGAGCTCCTGATCGAGTTGCGACAGCAGGAAATCAATTGAGCGGCCTCGATTATCCGTCGCCACAATCTGCAGTCCGCGGATGTGCAGCTTCAGATTGATGTCGATCTGATCCGGAATCTCAGCGATCCAGACTGACGCGAGCACCATACTATCCTCGATAAGATCTGGCTCGGCATCGATGAGGGCTGTTAGCGCGCTGGCAAGCACAAAGGCTGCCTCGCCGAACAGCCCGGCCAAGGTAAAGTAGTGAATACACGTGACAGCATCGAGCGGATAGATCGTGCCCCTGGCCATGATGCTGAGGGCGAGGACCGTGTATACGCCACGACGCGTTCGCTCCTCGAGCAGATTGGAGACCGCGGGATCGATCAGTGGAGATATCGTGTATTTGTCTCCGACAAAGGGCTGAAGCCATAGTCCAGTCAACCTTTCCATCTTTTCGAGCGGCAGCGAGATAGGACTTTTCACCCGCGCAACTCGCTCCACTTCCTCTCTCGAGATTCCCCCGATGACCAGGGTCAGGCGGTACAGCAACTCGCGAGTGCCTTCATCAGGTATCGTCAGGCGCAGGAGTTCACGCGCATCTGTCCGCTCGGCGTGAGCGAACTCAGCCTTGACGATCGCTTCGAACTCGTTGGCATCGAACAACCAGCCCTTCGAAGCAAGATATCTGGCGACGGCTGTAACTAAAGCGGGAAGCCCCTGGGTGGCCGTATGGATCAGCGTGGTCAGTTTCGACGCCAACACCGTCGGGGCGCCATAGGCAACTAGGAGTTCAGGTGTCTCGCCTTCGTCGAACCGTGGCGCCTGAATTTCCACCACCGCTGCCTGTTCACTGGTTCGCTTCGGAAACGGATAGTACGAGGTGGTCAGCAGCTTACCGTTGGCAGACCCAAGATAGCGGCTCAATAGCTCGATTCTTCGTGCGAGGGGATCTCCCGGCAGAAATCGCGGAAGATTGTCTAGCACGACCAGAGAGCCTTGAAGTGAGACGCTGATCTCCTCGTACATCTTCGACAGGACTGGACCGGATTGCCCGCCGCTGACCATCCTCAGCGTCGAATCGATAGCGAAACACGCCTGAGCGGGCGTAGCCCCGCGAGGCACATCCACCCAAACGAGCGGCCTCGGGCTGGAGTTTCCAATGAGTAACGAGAGCTGGGTCTTTCCAGCACCAGGCTCACCGATGAGGCATATAGCCGTGGTGCGTTCAAAAGCCTCAAGTACCAATCCAACCGTGTTCAGACGAGGTATCGCAGGAGAAACCATGTCGGGTACGTCAGCCACGAATGAGGGCTGAACAAACTCGACGATTGCGCTGACCTGGCCTGCCAATGACGCTAGAGCCACCTGGGTCGTCGTAGAGACGTTCTCCAACCTAGAAATCCGGCCTTCTGCTTTCGCCATCCGCGCGCCAAGCTCGACGAGTTCCGATCGAATGAATGCGACCATCTGGAGATCGGCTTGTGATTGCGTAGAACGGGACACCTCGGCAAGAAGCTGGGCTCTGCTAAGACGTTTTGGGCCCGCCTGACTGAGGGTGCGGAAGAGGAAGGCGAAGAGCCGGTCAGATAGTGCCCCAGCCTGCTCGTCGTCGGCCGCGAATCCAGCTTGCATCAGGCCGATGCGTGTCTTTCCTTCTACCGCAACGTAGTCGTCGGCACTGGTGCTCCACTCGAAATCATCGACGAAGTCATCGAACTGAGCGTTCGATTGGACGACTGCCTGGAGGATTTGCCAGGTGGCTGCCGAGATGCGCTCCGGTGCTGCGCTTTCCTGAAGAAGGGCCCTGATCTGCTGAACAGCCGCCTCGCGAGCTTCCTCAGAGAGGTCTCCCGACCGAATCGCCTCCCACAGAGCGATTCCCTCAAGATCTCCCTGCCAGTGCTGCTCCCGACCGATCTTGGCGGTCGTAAGGAGACGAAAACGCAGACGCCATTCGGGATTTGTAGAGCGATGATCGGCAAAGTTAGCGAGCGCTTCCAGTGAGATAGGCGATCGGAGCGTTATATTCGCCTGCCGCCGCTTTACCTGCTCAAACAGCCGCGTACCTTGAGACACCGACGCGCGGATGTCCCTCCCGACAGTGTCAATGTCTTCTCCGCACTCGAGTTCCAGGGTCTCCGCATTATCGAGGTTCAGCCAGCGCAGCACCGTCAAGTCGACTTGAAGGACGAATCCCGCAATCGTGGCGTATGCATCCCGGTCTACGTTGTAATTGAACTCCATACGTTGGTCTCGACGTTGTTACACTTCGGGGCAAAGCCTGCTTTCAAATGCCGGGCCCGGTCAGATGCCAAAGGGACAAAAGCGGTCTCACTCAATAGGCGTCCGGCATTACTCGGGCATCGGATACCGATGAATCGTTAATTCCCCATCCAGCGACTCTAGATCGACTTCGATGACTTCATTCACCAATTGCTGCGCATTGCCAATTTCATCAAAAACGGCCTCGAACAACTCGCATTGGATCTCGGCATTCATTCCCTCCGGGCCATTGATACAGATCAGCCCCGCGTGAAGAGGAACGTCCGCAAATTGCCCAGTGGTTCCCGGATTGTCCGCGTGACCGCGAAAGTCCACGCTGTTTCGCGTTACAAAGCTCCAGTCGCCCTCCACAATGAAGGACTTCAGTTGCCAGTCTTTCCATCCGGCTTTCCCCATCCAGACAACATGGGAACTTTCTCCGAAACCACGCCCCTGGGCGACCCCAACCAGATCCAAGCTCAAGCATTCATCAATCAGGAATTTCACTTCGCATTATCTCCCTGACAAGGAGGTGCGTAGCCGCCTCTTCGTGATTGACCCTCTATTTGCGCTGAGAGAAGGGACCCGCTTTGGACGTCCGCGCGGAGGAACTGCTTTGGCGTAGACCGGTGCGAGTTCAACCTGCCAGTCTTTCAAGCTTGGATAGGACTTGAGAATTCGCTCTTTTGGCGTGCCTGCATCAACTGCGGCGGCGATGTCGTAAACCGGCACCCGTGTACCTTTGATCACAGGAGTTCCGCTGAGAATTTCGGGGTCTTCAACCACCATTTCGTGCGCCCTCCTTAACTGATCAAGCCGCTCCGCAACGCCCTTCGAAATCTCAGAGAAGTGAACTGTGATGGAATGATCTTCGACGACACAGTTCTCCCACTCTCTCCAATTGCCACAATGCGCTATCGCATTCCGAATTGTTCGCAACCGAGCCTGTGCCGTTAACAACTCGGCGGTCTCGAAATAGAAGGCAATCAGGATGCAAGCATCGGTACGGAATGTGCGCATTTGCGTCGTGCTATACAACTCCTCCGGCAGAATCTTTTCATCAATGATTCTGTGAATCTGTGGGACCGATACGCCGGCAGCGATTGCCGCCTCACTTGTTGTCAGGCGTTCCATGAGAGCTTCCACGGGCACCTCCTGCATCCATCATAATCTTTCTGACGCTTCAGAACAATTATTGATTCATGCACCAGAGGCCGCGATTGTGGCAGAGTTCTATGCAGTGATGTTGCAACAAGTTGTGGCAACATTTGGGGGCGGTTCGGTTGGCCCTCTGCTGGAGAACCAGCGGGTCGAATGCGAAATTCCTGGGGTTTTTCGCAACCCCACTTTAGCCCCACAGCAAGGATTCCTCACTGTTCTTTCAAAGGACTTAGAGCGCCAACCGCTCTCGTTAAGTCGTTGAAAGTACGTTAATTATTCAATTTGGGAGCAGAGGGCCGGGGGTTCGAATCCCTCCGCCCCGACCATCTAACCTCTTCCCTTTCAATAAGTTTGACCGAGGAACGAGGGGGTGATACCAAGAGTGATACCACTTTGCCGGGAGTTTTCCCATGCAGGTGAATATCACCAAGCGTATCGACACCCCGGAAGGCAAGCGCTACAGCCCCGTTATCGTCGGACCCAACGGCCGCATTAAGCCCGATTGGGTAATGGTCAATGACCGGCAGGAGAAGCACCCGGAAGGCGCCTACTACCTCGATTGGAACGAGGACGGAAAGCGCAGGCGTATCTCCGTCGGCGCCGACGCCGCTGCTGCTTACAACAGCCGCGTTCGAAAGCAAAGAGAACTGGACGCAATCGCGGCAGGTCTCATTGTTTCCAACCCTATCGAAGACGACTCCCGTCTACGAGTTCGGTCTGCGGTAGAAGATTTCCTTGAGGAAGTCCAACTTACCAGGCAAAGAAAAACATGGCGAGGATATTGCGTCTCCCTCGGTTATTTCCAGGAGTCCTGCGACAAGTGTTTTCTTGAAGAGATTGAGCGGAAAGATCTCCTGCGTTTCGTCGCGTTCCTGCGCGATACGAAAAAGCTCTCTCCTCGTACGGTGCACAACAAATTCGCCGATGTGCTGACCTTCCTCCAGGCGCAGGGAATGCCGAAACTGGTTGGCAAGAACGACCATCCCCGCTTTATAGAGCAGGAGGTCAATATCTATGAAGACGACGAGTTGTCGAAGCTCGACGTAGTCTGCTCGCCCTACCACAGCACGCTCTACGACTTCTTTCTGATGAGCGGCTTTCGAGAACAGGAGGCCATGCACCTTGTATGGAGCAACGTCCGCTTCAACTCAAACATTATTGAGATGCGCTGGAAGCCTCAATTCAACTGGACCCCGAAAGCCTACAAGGAGCGTGAGGTTCCAGTCCCTAATGAGCTGTTGGAAATCCTCGAAACACATAGACGGTCGCTCCCCACTTTGCGTGCATCCGCCCAGGCATTGGTCTTCAGCACGGCCAGCGGAAGGCGCGACATCCACATGCTCCGTGCCCTCAAGCGGAATGCCAAGAAAGCCGGACTGAATCCAAATGACTTCTGGCTTCACAAGTTCCGTGCGACCTTTGCCACGACTCACCTTCAGGCCGGCGTCGACCTCAGAACAGTGATGACCTGGATGGGACAAACCAATCTGGAAAGCATCATTCGCTATTTGAAACCGGCAAGAAATCGGTCCGTAATCGAAAAGGTCAATTCAAGTTTCGCCGGCCACCACAGGGCCAGGCTTCGTCTCGTCACCGGTGCCGCATGAGCTCGGACTAACGCAGGAAGATCCGCATCCCACGTTCTGCGATCCGACTCTTTAGGCGTCGCGACAGGTGCCGGGGGAGCCACTTCCGGCACTTGCCTTTCCTGGAGAGATGAACACTTCCAGGATTTGACCGAACTCTCAGTTGGAGAGATGGTCTCGAAAGCCCGCTACTCGCGGGAATATGGAGGAACCTATGATCTTGGCCGAAATCGTCGAAGGCAAGAAAGAAGCTCTCCGCGTGGCGGAAGTCGCTCGCATCTTGGATGTCTCGATCAAGAAGATTTACAGGATGGCTGCGAAGGGCCAAATTCCCTCTCTCAAGATTTCCAATTCGATCAGATTCGACCCTCGCGATATCGCAGTATGGTTGAGGTGCCAATCCAGTATCAATCCCATTCCGGCAGTCTCGCTCCCGAGCCGCACATATCTGAGGAGAGGTAACGACCGACAACTCAATGATGCCCGGCGCATTTGACCGAGTTGGGAAGTTGCAGCATGATGCCTACGCAATCGAAGTCAGTTCTTGATGACAACGTTGGAGAAATCACGCAATGACCAGAAGAGAACTTGAGCTTGAAGGATACCGTCAACGGCTCTTTGCCCATGAAGCACAACGACGGGCCGATGATGTTGGCCGCGCTCTCGAGCTGCTCCTGAACGATCGGTTTGATCCGTTTTATTCAAACACAACTTCCGATAACGGCAAACATGAATTCCTGTTTGGGATTGCGAAGCGTGTGCCAATCGATGACATTCTTGGGTTATCGAGGACAGGCTCTCGCACCGAGGACAGGAGAATCATACTTTGGAAAACCACTTTCGGATCATGCGAAGTAATTGCGTCGGCTTATCACGACGGAGAGTTCAAGTCGCTGCCTAAAAAGCTTGATGGTCAAGCCCCCGAGCTCAAAAAGCTACTTTTGGAGGCAATTGATCGGCTTTCTGCCGCCTAAGGATCGTAAGTCGCTTGTTTAACGGTTCGAGGTGCGGTGTGGATGTTTATATGGCGAAGGGACGTAGATGCTCAGGGGCGATTGGAATTTGCGGACGAACTCGTTCCCAACTTTGGTTGACTGGAAAAATCAGATTTCCATTCGTCGTTTTCAGAGTCTTGTCACATTTTCCGTTGCAAATGGCGCCAAGTCCACCGGACTATTCCGGTTCATCCGGTTATGCCTGTCAAGAATGGCTGGGAGCGCGCTTCCATGGCATGGAAGAGGTCGTCGGTTCGATCCCGACCAGGTCCACCAATTATTTCAACAACTTAGCGGATACCCTTTCTTCCAGCTTGGCAGCATTTTGGCAGCAAATTTTCAACGGCCTGCAAAAACTGCTTCGCTCTTTCCCTTTTCTACAGCAGCCTGCCGTACCGGCTTCCTCGTGCTGAAGCTCAGAACTTTGGCCCTCTTCACAGACGGTCTTGAAGGTCCCGGTCCCCCATCGCCAGTTCCGCCGCTCTTTTGCGTCAGTTCCTGGTGAATGGAGTTCACCGTCGCCCGTACACCCTCTGGAAGTTCCTGCATATAGACATCTGTCGTCGTGGCCGTTCGCGAGTGGCGCAACACTCCCTGCACATCCTTTATGTCGCCTTTTTTCCGCGCCAATGTGGCAACCGTGCGCCGAATAACCT
>Ga0255356_1000089_pt1 | contig 55785 bp, 53 predicted proteins | sample HBST100metaG_FD_189944 | JGI IMG/M metagenome (GOLD analysis project Ga0255356, IMG submission 189944) | Peat soil microbial communities from Stordalen Mire, Sweden - H.B.S.T100 | ecosystem: Environmental > Terrestrial > Soil > Wetlands > Peat | place: Sweden: Norrbotten County, Stordalen Mire...
CAATCGTTATCGCAAACTTCTGGTCAGCTTCGAGAAATCGGAGGCCAGCTACTTCGCCTTGCTTTCCTTAGCCGCAGCCCTGATTTGCTGGAGACAGACCATATCTATTTACGGATAAGTTCTTAGAGCGGCAGCCATTCGAATGGGAATAGTTTTCCCGCTTCGACCGGGTCCAGTTTGCCGCTGGCCAGTTCCACTGCGCGTGCCAGCACGGGATCGCGGCCAGCGGCCAGATCGGCTCCCGTCGGCAACACCAGTTCATCCGGCACGACTCCCGTTTTCTCCAGGCTCTTGCCGTCGCTCATGATGAGGTTGTCTTCCGTCACGCTTAATCCGTACAAGATGATGGAGTCCGCACCCTCCGTTTCGCTGTAGTACCTCGCTTCCATGACGGCCCCGGCTGAATTGTCTCCAATCACCGTGCCGCGGTGTTCAAGTTGTATGACGCGAGCCAGCAATTCTGAACAAGAGGCCGAACCTGCATCGACCAGCACGATGACCTTTCCGTCGAAGGTGCGCCCGTGGTGCTTCGCGATCATCGGCTTGTTTTTGTTTTTGCCCATCGGGTCGCTGATCTTGATGTCGTGGTCGAAGAGCGCGCCCACCATCAACTCCAGTGACTGGATTGCTCCGCCTGGATTTCCGCGCAGATCGAGAATGAGCGTCTTGTGTTTTCGAGCGGTTCCCATGATCTTGTCGACATCGTCAATGTCCTGGTCGAATTGCGACAGTTTGACGATCGTCGCATCTCCGACTTCGACAAACCGTGTGCGCTCCACTTGATCTTCATTCTCGCCGCGCCGCACCAGATCGTAGTAGTCGTTGCCCTGCGTTAAGTCAACGGTTCGCTTGACAGGCCGGACTGAAGCATTGACCACAGCCTGGCGCGATTCGCCCGAGGGCGACCGCAGGTTGAACGTCAAAGACATCTGAGGCGAAAGAACACCAAAGTAATACTCCACGTCATGGAAGTCGGCGCGATCCACGCTGTAGCCGTTCATGTTCATCACTTGGTCGCCAATATGCAGTTTGGATTCGGCATCGGTTTTGGGGCGAACCTCGGTGATAAAGCAGGCATTGCCGATCAGCGCAATCCGGTATCCGGAATCGAAACGGGCGGCGCGCTCCGGAGGAGCGAAGAAGGTGTGCGAGTCCTTGAGCCCGCTGAGAAAAGCGGCAACGACTCTGTATCCCTCTCCCAGATCGCGCGCATTCGGGATCCGGGCGGAGTATTGCTGATAGCGGGCATCCCAATCCAGGCCTTGAAACTTTGGATCGTAGTAGTGCTTCTTGACCTCGTTATAGGCGGTGCGCAACATATCGGAGACCTGGCTCCGCGCCTCGCCGCTCAGCACAGTCTGCTGTTGCGCCCTGGAAACCGGGGCCGTAAAAAGAGCACACATCAGCAGGCTGGCAATCGCCAGAAACTCGTATCCGCGCTTCATAAGGCAGTTTCAACCTCATTCAATGTCTGGAGTAATGACGCAGACATATTACCCCGAAAGCAGCAATTTACACAAACCTCCATGTCGGCGTGCTGTCCAGGGCAATTGCATGAACGGCGATCCTGCCCTTGAACCGGTTTCGATCCGCCCCTCCGGGGCGGAATCATTCTGCTGAGACGCATTCCCAGGGCTTTGCCCTGGGCTATTCTCGCCGTCTCCCGCTGGGAGGCACACCGAAACCTGCCAGCTCGAACGGGTTGGCGAACCCGATTCTGCGCCAGAAAATGTTCATGCGATTGCCCTGAGTGCCGTGCCAGGGCCGACGCATATAAATCCGATGAAGGGTACGGGCTGAAGCGCATGCCCTTCAATTCTCGCTGAATTTGATAGGCGTCTACCCTACATGCTGTGCGCAGCTCTGCCGACGCTATTCCGCCGGGTCGTCGGCCGTGAACGGCGAGCAGCAGGGCTTCTGAGTGGCGTGAAAATTCATCAGTTCGAGGCGAACGCCGTCGGGGTCATATAGATTGAACTGGCCCTTGCCGTCCTTGCCCATCTGGGTATGCCCGTCGTTGGCCACTCCAGCCAGGCGGTTGCCGTCCTTCAGGATCTTGTAAGCCGCATCGACTGAGACCTCGCCGATGGAGAGATGATCGAGGACGCCGAGTTGGCGCTTCGACATGGTGGCCGGAATGCCGGAGCCCGAGGGGCCGCTGGTGAGCATGTATTCGAGCCAATCGTTGCCATCCGGGGCCTGCTGGCTTACCCAGTCCAGCTTGTCCTGCTCCATGCCGCCGAACCAGTAGGGGCGAAAGCCCAGCAGATCGCGGTAGAAAGTGTCCTCGACGGCACGGCTATGCACCATGAAGCCGGCATGGATGATGCGATGTCCGATGGCGTTGGGGGCTTCGATGGCTTTGGGCAGACGCGGAGGCTGAACGAACTCGACCTTGTTGCCCTCGGGGTCGAGCACCGTGAACCAACGGCTGCCGTCGGCGTCTTTCTCCACTTTGGCCGGGGTCTTCCATGCCTTGGCGGCGAGATACTTGCGCAAGCCCTCGGCGTTGTCGGTGTTCCAGGCCGCGTGATCCAGGCGGTTGATGCCGGCGTCGGGAGGCAGCGGCAGCACCTCAATGAATTGCGTCGGGCTCAGAGCGTAGCGCACTCCCTTGGGGTTCTCGGGGTCGGGCAGCTTGGCCGCGCCGATCGTTTCGCGATAGAAGCGGTCGGTGGCAGCGGCGTCCGAAGTGTAGACGGCGAGATGCGAGATGCCGGTGATTCTGGGGCGAACCGGCGTGGTTTGAGCGGTGGCTGTGGCGACAAAGGCAACAAAAAAAGCAGCGGCAAAGAGCCTGGAAATCATTCTGCACCTCGATGAGTGTGGCGGAATAACGATAAATCGATTCAAAGCGTAGCGCAAACTGATAGAAATCAATTCCGCCGCAAGCCGCCGTACAATGCCTCCATGCGCAGAAACGCTTTCTCTATCCTTATTGCCGCGCTCGCCTTTTCGGTCTGCCTTGGCTCGGCAGCATTTGCCCAGAGCGCGCTCCCAACCGCTTCAGCGGAAGATCGTGCCCTGGCGCTGGCCATCTTCAAGCAACTGATCGAGATCAACACCACTGACACGCCACTGGGCAATGTGACCACTGCGACCGCGGCGATGCGGAAGCGGTTTCTGGATGCCGGGTTTCCCGCCGAAGATGTGCATCTGCTGGGGCCCGATGCGCGCAAGCAGAATCTCGTGGTCAGGCTGCGCGCCGCCGGACCCACGACGCAGAAGCCGGTACTGTTTCTTTGCCACATGGACGTGGTGGAGGCGCTGCGCTCGGACTGGCACACCGATCCTTTCCAGTTTGTTGAGAAGGACGGCTACTACTATGGGCGCGGCACGCAGGACATGAAGAATTCCGATGCCGCACTGGTGGCTACGTTTCTGCGCCTGCACCACGAGGGCTACAAGCCGAAGCGCGACCTGATTCTTGCGCTGACGGCGGACGAGGAGGGCGGCAAGTTCAACGGGGCGAACTGGCTGGTGCAGCAGCATCGCGAGCTGGTGGACGCGGCCTACGTCATCAACCCCGACGCGGGCGGAGTGGAGCTGGATCACGGCCGCGCGGTGGTGGCCGATGTGGAGGCTACGGAGAAGGTCTATTCCGACTTCCAGATTGCGGCGGTCAATCGCGGCGGGCATAGCTCGCTTCCCAGGCCGGACAATGCGATCTATGAGCTGACGGCGGCGCTCGACAAGCTGGCGGCGTTTGCGTTTCCGTTTGAGCTGAACGAGGTGACGCGCACCTACTTTGCGAATCTGGCCGGGCAGGAGACGGGGCAGACGGCGGCGGATATTCGCGCCATTCTTGCCTCGCCGCCGGATAGGTCCGCCGCCGCGCGGCTCAGCGCCGAGCCAAGCTTCAACTCGAACTTTCGCACCACCTGCGTGGCTACGCGGCTCAAGGCAGGCCACGCCAACAACGCGCTGGCTCAATCGGCACAGGCCAACGTCAACTGCCGCATCTTTCCCGGCCACTCGCCTGAAGAGATCAGGCAGCAGTTGGTCGGCATCTTTGGCGATGCGGGGTTGAACGTGAAGTATGTCTCCGACGCCGGCGAAGTCTCAGATACAGCGCCCGAACGCAAAGCCATGGCTCCGCCTGCGCCGATCCCGGAGGTCTTCGAGCCCTTGACGCAGCTTACGCAGGCGCTCTGGCCGGGCGTGACAGTTACCCCGGTGATGGAGAACGGCGCCAGCGATTCCATCTACTTTGCGCAGGCGGGAATCCCCTGCTACGGGTACTCGGCCATTGCGCTGGATCGCGACGACGACCGCGCACACGGCCAGGACGAGCGGCTGCCGGTGGAATCGTACTGGAAGTCGCTGGATTTCTTCTACTCGTTTGCCAAAGCGGTGGGCGGGGAATAAGTGAGGATCGCGCAGAATTTTGGGCCACCCAATTTCAGTACGCCAAGAACCTCGGGGCTGCGCTCAGGTCTCTGACAGCATGATCCTATGCGTTACCATGGGGTGCTGCTGTACGATTTTGAGTGAGTCAGCTGTGAACAAGCAGATCCCCATCTCGAGCTTGGGGCGGGGAGATGCGGAAACGATACCATGCCCATGAAACGCCGTTCCTTTCTCAAACAATCGGTACTTGCCGCCACCGGCATTGCATCGCTGCCCAGCGGATTGCTGGCAGCCGCGGTGAAAAATCAATCCACCGGTAACGCGCTGGTTCCGCTGGATGCAGCGATTGCCAAGGACTGGCGCGCGCGCTGGGAGAAGAACATTCTCAGCGACGACCGCCACCGCTATTGCGATCGCGAAGTTGGCGAAGAAGTCGGCTGGCTGGTCAGTCCGTTTCTCAACGGCTTCTACTACGGCTACCGGGCGACGCGCGATCCGAAATGGGTCGATCTTCTGGCCGACTGGGCGGACTCGTGGATCAAGCGTGGCGTGAAGGAACCGGATGGCTACATCGGCTGGCCCAAGAGCGGCTCGGGCGGTTTGGTGGAGGATACCTTATTTACAGACAGCCTGCTCGGCGAAGCAATGGGATTGCGGCCCATTGTGCTGATGGCCGATGAAATTCGGAGGACACCCGCGCTGAAGGAAAAGTTTGGGACTCGCGCGGAGGCATGGCTCCAACTCGGCGGCCAGATCTTTCAGAAGTGGACCTCGCGCGGCTGCTGGCGCGAGGTAAAAGATGGCGGATTGTGGGTGGTGCCCGCCTTCGGCATCGACGCGCAGACCGGCGGCTGGACCGATGGCTACGCCCGGCGCGCGACCGACGGGTTCTCGAATCCCGACAACAAACAGAACCACATTGCCCGCTGGCTGCTGGCCATGCACGAGGTTACCCGGAAACCGGTCTATCGCGAGCGCGCGGAGAAGTGGTTTCAGTTGATGAAAGCGCGCATGAAGACACGGGAGGGCGGGAAGTATTTTGTCTGGAACTACTGGGAACCCGCCGGCCCCTGGGACTTGAAGCCGGATGGCTCGACGCGGCATTGGGTAGGCGTGCATCCGAACGGCGGCTACTACGCGGCGGATTTAGAAGGCATTGTGGCGGCGTTCGAGCACGGACTGGTCTTTACGCGGGACGACATCCAGAGGCTCATCGCCACGAACCGCGACTTCATGTGGAACCAGCAAGTCGAGGGCGCCAGTTTTCAGCGCATTGACGGAGGCAAACCCGATGCGCGCTGGAAAGACTCGCCCGGCCTGCTGTGGACCGTGCTGGTTCCTTATGACGAAACGCTGCGGAAGATTTTTCTGGCAAACCACGATCCCGCCAGTTGGGGTGGTCTTGCGGTGACTCCCTGGTTCCTCGCTCGTGAAGCTGCCGGATCCTGAAGGAATCTCTGAATAAGCTCTTGCCATCAGGTGGGCGTTTCCTCGGGGCTAAAGCCAATTCCACCCGAAATCCCGAGTTTCTCCGCAGTCGCTTCAGCCGAGGATTGTGTTGTCGATAAGGCGTGTAGCGCCCACCCAGGCGGCCACGGCAAAAAGACTTCCGAGAGCGGCGGATTCAACCGGCTCCAGCGTGGCCCAATTCACCAGCTCGATATAGTCCACGCGGATCGCGGACTCTCCGACGAAGATCTGGCGGGCGGCTTCCAACAGTTCGCTGGCGCGGCGCTCGCCGGAGGCTGCCTGGGCTTCGGCTTTGCGGACAGCGCGGCTGAGGGCAAGCGCTTGCGTGCGTTCAGCGGGGCTGAGGTAGCGATTCCGCGAGCTGAGGGCCAGACCGTCGGCCTCGCGAACGATGGGGCAGACCGCGATCTCAGTCCCGAGACGTAAGTCGGCCACCATGCGGCGCAAAACCGCAACCTGGGCCGCATCCTTCTGGCCAAAGAAGGCGCGATCGGCCTCGCTGGCAATCATCAGCTTGGCGACAACGGTGGCAACTCCGCGAAAATGGCCGGGGCGGGATGCGCCGTCGAGGCGGTTGCTCAGCCCCTCGACCTCGACGAAGGTGGCCGCGCCCGCCGGATACAACTCCTCGACCGAGGGAGCGAAAACCGCGCTTGCGCCTTCAGCCTCGGCAAGCGCGCAGTCGGCCTGGAAGGTGCGCGGATAGACGGCGTAATCCTCGTTGGGTCCAAACTGCGTGGGGTTCACGAAGATGCTGACGGCAACCCGCCCGCAAGACGCTGCCGCGGCTCGAATCAAAGATGCGTGGCCGGCATGCAGCGCGCCCATCGTGGGCACCAGGCCGACGGTATTGTCGCCCTTGTTGCGTTCTTTGCGGGACCATTGGCGGAGTTCCGCCACGGTGCGAAGTATTTCCATCAGGCTTTCCTCAGCTTTTCGGCTTTTACGGCAGCATCGAGCACCTGCCTCACCGCGGGCGCCAGGTGATAGCTCTCTTCGTCGGACGGGAAGGCGCGATGCTCCACATCCTCGCGATAGTGCTCAATGGCGGTGCGGATAAGCGCGCCGGCATCTGCGTAACGGCGAACAAACTTGGCCGGCGGCGCAAAGGTCATGTTGACCAGGTCGTGGAAGACGAGAATCTGCCCGTCGCAATCGGGACCGGCGCCGATGCCGATGGTGGGGACGGGCAGCACAGAGGTGATGCTGGCAGCCACCTCGCGCGGCACGCCCTCCAGCACAATCACGCCTGCTCCGGCCTCGGCCAGGGCGAGCGCATCCGTCTTGAGTTGCAGTATGGTTTCCACCGTGCGAGCCTGGACGCGAAAGCCGCCCATGCGATGCACACTCTGCGGCGTGAGCCCCAGGTGGCCGACGACGGGAATCTCGGCCTCGGTGAGCGCGCGTACCAGTTCGACGCGTGCGCCCTCGATCTTGACCGCCTCTGCGCCGGCCTCTTTCACGAAGCGGATAGCGTTCGCCACCCCCTCGGCCACCGTGCCGTGATAGCTGCCAAAGGGCATATCGACCACCAGCAGCGCGCGGTGCATGGCGCGATGAACGGCGCGAGTGTGGTGCAGCATCTCGTCCACCGTCACGGCGAGGGTGTTTTCGTGGCCCAGAACCACCATGGCCAGCGAGTCACCCACCAGCACCAAGTCAATGCCCGCTTCGTCGGCAAGCCGGGCGGTCGGGTAGTCATAGGCGGTGAGCGCACTGATGGGCTTGCCCTGGCGCTTCATCTCGGCCAGTGCGGGCATGGTGACTTTGATTGTGGGGGGGCCGGAGGGCGCGGAACTACAGCCTCCAGGCAAGTCGGTTACGCTCATAATTCGTCTCCAGTGCCGCTCCGTTCACGCAGGATGCGACCCGAACAAGCTGAGTATACGCCCGAATGGCGGGCCGGACGCAATCGCGGCGGCGTCCCCGCGCCTCACAGGGCAGGAAAACCGGAGCTTCCAGGTCGCAAATCCAAGAGATGGAAGCTCCGGCGCGGGCCTAGAGCATTTTTGAATGGTGAGCTACTTGCAAAACTCGTCCTATGGAACATTTGAAGCGTCAGGGCACGACTTCAGTCGTGCCGCCAATGGCCAATTCAGATTCCGGCTTTAGAGCGGAACCAGAATAACTGTACCCTATCTGGACTTGTGCGAGGTCGCCGCTTCTTGGGGTCGCGTCGACTTGAGTGCAATGGTTTCGAGGTATGGCAATTCTGGTTCCGCTATCGCCGCTGCGGAATTGCAAGTAACTGAAAAAACAAACCGCAGGGGCTAAAGCCCAACATCGTTTTGTTCCTCTTTCGGCACGACTGAAGTCGTGCCCTGACGCTTCTTGCAATCTCTATTGATTTTTGCAAGTAGCTCTGGTGTAGACCGAAATTGTGTTTGGTATCCCACCCTTTCCGCAGAAAAAAGCGGAAAGGATGGGGCACGGAAGTCTACAGCAAAAGCCAAAATGCTCTAATTCCTTAGCTTTTCAGCGCCACACGGATGTGCAATTCCTTCAACTGCTGGTCAGTGACCGTGGTTGGCGCATCGGCCATCAGGTCAATGGCTTTGGCGGTCTTGGGGAAGGCGATGACCTCGCGCAGGCTGGGCGCACCGGCAAGCAGCATCACGATGCGGTCGAGGCCGAGCGCGATGCCGCCATGAGGCGGAGTGCCATACTCCAGCGCGTCGAGGAAGAAGCCGAAGCGGGCCTTTGCCTCTTCGTCGCTGATGCCCAGCGACTGGAAGATCTGCTGCTGAATGTCTTTGCGATGGATACGGATGGAGCCTGAGCCCAGTTCGAGGCCATTCATCGCCAGGTCGTAGCAGTTGGCGCGCACGCTGGCCGGATCGGTGAGCAGGTTGGCCATGTCGGCCTCGTGCGGAGCGGTGAATGGATGGTGTGCAGGCATCCACTTCGCCAGGGCCAGGTCATACTCGAACATGGGAAAATCGACGATCCAGATCGGTTGGAAAGCCGCTGCGCCGTCAACCACATTGCCATTCCGCGAGGCGGCTTCCTCAACCACGGTTTCCGTGACGCCGAAGGCTCCGTGCCGGTCGGCATACTTCTTGGCCAGTTCGGTGCGGAAGTTGCCCGCAGCCGAATAAACATTGATCTCGCGCTCAGAGAGGCGGCCTTCAAACTTGGTGTCGCTGGCCTTGACCGGATGGGCCGGGTCGCCGGCCACGATGATGACGAAGTCGCCCTCCGCCGCGCCGGCCAACTCGCGCACCTTGACGGCGGCCTCGGGAAATCCCTTGGCCAGCCGCTTGAAGTCGTCGATGAACTTGGCGCCCTTTTTCAGATCGAAGAGCGGGTGGTTGTCTTCGCGCTCCTTGCGGCTCAGTTCGCCCACCTTGGGGATGCGCAGCGCCACCACGGGCAGCGCCGGATCGATTTGCAGCGTGGCCAGGTTGGCGTCGGTGAAGGCCGGGCGCACATCGGTCAGTCCGGGCAGGCGCAGGTCGGGCTTGTCGCTGCCGTAGTGGCGCATCGAGTCGTCGTAGGTGATGCGCGGGAAGGGCGTCGGCAACGTAACCCCGGCCGCGGCAAAGCCGGCCGACAGAAACTGCTCCGCCACGGCAAAGACCGTCTCCTGGTGCGGAAAACTCATCTCCAGGTCAACCTGGGTGAACTCAAGCTGGCGATCGGCGCGCAAATCCTCGTCGCGGAAGCAGCGGGCGATCTGGAAATACTTGTCGAAGCCGGAGATCATGAGAATCTGCTTGAATATCTGCGGCGACTGCGGCAGCGCATAGAATTCGCCGGGATGCACGCGGCTGGGCACCAGAAAATCGCGCGCGCCCTCGGGCGTGCTCTTGGTAAGGATGGGCGTCTCAATCTCAAGAAAGCCCTGCTTGTTCAGGCTCTCGCGGATGGCCAGGGTAATGTCGTGGCGCAGGCGGAAGTTGCGCTGCATCTCTGGGCGGCGCAGGTCCACGTAGCGATACTTGAGGCGCACTTCTTCGTTCTGAATGGCCTCTTCAGAGGGCGAAAACGGCGCCAGGCGCGTGTCGTTCAACACCAGAAGCTCGGTGGCCTCGATCTCGATTTCGCCGGTAGGCATCTTGGGATTGATGGCATCGGCATCCCGCAGGCGCACCTTGCCCACCGCGGCAACAACGTACTCCGGCCGCACTTGCTCGCCCTTGGCGTGGCCTTCGGGGGTCAGTTCCTTGTCCAGCACAATCTGGGCGATGCCACTGCGGTCGCGCAAGTCGAGGAAAATGAGGTTGCCGTGGTCGCGGCGGCGGTTTACCCAGCCCATCAGAACCACTTGCTGGCCGGCGTGGGCGGCGCGCAATTCGCCGCAAAGATGCGTCCGTTCGAGACTACCTAGAAAATCAAGCACTACCTGTGTCCTTTGCTTACTTGCCAGTTTTGCCGTGCAATGAACCCCGGGGTTTCAACAAATGCCGGGCACCCCACCCTTGCTGTCATTCTGAGTCCCACCGAGGCTGTCATCGTGAGCGGAGCGCAGCGGAGTCGAAGAACCTGCGTTTCGCTTTTCTGGCGCAAGGGTGGGAAACCATAAATCTTGTCCACTTATTCCGAAAGAAAGACCGCCAACTCCGCGCGTGCAACCTTGGTTTGCATGCCGGTGGCGAAGGTCTTCACTGTCAGGATACCGGATTTGAGCTCATCCTCGCCCAGGATGACGATGCGGAGGGCGCTCTTGTCGGCTGATTCAAAGGACTTTTTCAGGCGAAAACTGCCATCGCCCAACTCGATCCGCAGCCCCACATGGCGCAGTTCGCGGGCCAGGTTCAGCGCGGCGGCGTTCATGTTTTCGCCCAGCGGCGCAATGTAGGCATCCGCCTTCATCTCGATGGCGGCAGCTTCCTGCGCCAGTAGCGTCAGCACCAGCCGGTCCTCGCCCATGGCAAAACCGATGCCCGGCGCTTTGGGTCCGCCGATCATCTCGCTCAACCCGTCGTAGCGGCCTCCGCCGAGCAGGGCGTTCTGCGCGCCCAAGCCGCCGTGGGTGAACTCGAAGGTGGTGCGGGTATAGTAGTCGAGCCCGCGCACCAGCCGATGATTGCGCGTATACGGCACGCAGGCCGCGTCCAAGGCCGCTGTGACGGCGGCAAAGTGAGCCTGCGAGGCTTCGTCCAGCGAGTCGGCAATGACCGGCAGCGTGTCAATAATCGGCTGGTCTTCGGGAACCTTGCAGTCCAGCACGCGCAGCGGATTGGTCACGGCGCGCCGCTGGCAATCCGCGCACATCCGCGGAGCCAGGGGAAGCAGAGCCGCGCGCAGCGCCTCGTTATAGCGAGCGCGGTCAGCCGAGGAGCCAACGGAGTTCAACTCCAGCTTCCAGCCGCCGATGCCCAGTTCGTCCAGCAGCGTGGCCAGCATCTCCAGCACTTCCGCGTCGCGCAGGGGCGATTCGCTGCCCGCCGACACCGGCCCAATCACCTCGGCGCCGATCTGCGAGAACTGCCGGTAGCGGCCCTTCTGCGGCCGTTCGCGGCGAAACTGCGGCCCGATGTAATAGAGCTTCTGCAACTGGCCGCTCTCACCCAGCTTGTGCTCAATGTAGGCGCGCACCACCCCGGCGGTGTTTTCCGGGCGCAGGGTCAGCGTCTGGGTCTTCTCAGACTGCGCGCGGGCGCGGTCCTCCCAGGTGTACATCTCCTTGGAGACGATGTCGGTTTCCTCGCCCACGCCGCGAGAAAACAGCGCCGTGTCTTCAAAAACAGGGGTGCGAATCTCGCCGAAGTTGTAGCGGGCAAAGACCGAGCGGGCCGTAGCCTCAATCCGGTTCCACAGTGCGGTCTCCGGCGGCAACAAGTCGCGCGTCCCGCGAATGGCTTTCAGTGTCTGGCTCATAGTGTTAACCTTTGGGTCAATTCTTAGGATACCAAGGGAGGCGCGATGGCATTGCATGCAGCAGCGATGATGGCGTTTTTCATGGGGCAGGCGCAGCAAGCACCGGTCCAGATTCAGTGTGTGCAACAGGCCGCACCGGACTCGTGGGTGAAGTGGCTGCTGCCGACGATTGTTCAGACCGTCATCAGCTTGGCATCGATCACTGCTGGCGTTTGGATAGCCGTAGCGTCCTTTCGTGCGAACAAGAAAGCGGAACACGCGCAATGGGTTCGTGACCAGAAGAAGGCCGAATGGAGTGCCTTATTGCACGGCGTCGCGAATGTTTTTCATATCACGAATTTCACCACCTCGATTGGATGGAATAGAGAGATAGCAGACAGAATTGCCACTGAACTAGAACAAGCCCTAGAAGAAATATCGATAGCATGCGCAAATTGTATTTTTCTTGAAAATTTTCGCCAGAACAAAGAAGGTGACAAAAAGGTAAATGAATTTCTCAAGAATACAAGATTGCAAGCACAAAAGCTCAAAGGAAACCTTGGTCTATTTGATTACATAATTGATAGATCCAGCAAGGCGGGAAGTGCGACCGACAGAGACAGCAAGAGCCTCGAGAGAAACAAGGAAGTCGTTTCAGGCCAGATTTCCGATCTTGCCAAGCAATCACGAACCTTATTGGATTGGCTTCAGAATGAAGCCGCACTCGATCTTGGTGTTACAGCAAAAGGTGAAGAACACTAAGTCAGGTGCCCCATCCATCGCGTTTTTTGCTATGGGTGAGAAACCTGCCCCCACACCCCTTTATACGTCCCGGAGGGTCGCGCTGAATCATCGCTGGAGGCGCTCGTGCCCGACTGGGGTCTAGCGATCTTCTCCCGCAGAACCGCAACCAAGCTCCGCCCATTCAACTCCTCCGGTGGAATCACCATCTCTTTTGTTTGCAGAGCATCGCGCAACACCGCTTCAATCCGCGGGCGTTGCTTTTCCCTATCTTTGCCGAATCGATTCGTGAATAACGTCGCCAACTCCTCCCGGTGCTCGAATGCCCAGTTGGCCTCGTCGGCTTCATTCTCAAACTTCGGAATCTTCAACTCGTCCATGCTGTTTCTCATCTACGCCCGACGCTTGATCGCATCCAACAGCGCCCCATCGATGCGTGTTTGCCAGCCGGGGCCGGTGGCTTTGAAGTGTTCGATGACTTCGGGAGATAGCCGCAGCGAAACCAGCTTCTTCGTTGGAGCCTTCTGCGGGCCGCGCTTGCCTCTGCGCATCACCTTGCCCTTGCGGATCAGATCGGCCTGCGTCAGCCATGCGCGCGTGGCTTCGGCGTCGTTAGGGTCGTAGGGTCCGTCCTCCGGCTCGTAAGGGATGGGGCCGTCCTCTTTGAAGGCCATTACGCGCTCCCAGTCGGTTTCACTCTTTGTCTCTTCCCAGACGAACACGGTTTAATCGTAGATACGATATATCCAAAATGCAAGCAAAATTGTGGCGATTATCAGCGCGCGGAACGAGAAACTGTAACTCTGCGGCCAGCCGCCGCCCGCGGAAACCCGGTGATATGGTTCGCGGGAGAAGCCAGCAGCTCGCCGATGGTCATTTGGCGCGCTCGCAAAGCCAGGGCCAGAACCTCTCCGGCAACCCGGGCATCTTCCAGCGCGTCGTGGGCTCTGTAAGCGATCCGGAAGCTGCGGGCCAGTGTGGGCAACTTGTGGTTGGGCAGGTGTGGCCATGCGCAACGAGCCAGCCAGCAGGTATCGATCCACTTGGCGTAGGGCACGGCCGGAACCTCGGCCCGCAGGCACGCGCCGTTCAGGGCCGAGCGGTCGAAATCCGTGTGGCTGGCCACCGCCGCGCCTGACAGCATGGACCGGACTTTGGCGCAGACTTCGCTCCACGCTGGAGCGTGCGCCACCGTTCTGGGCCCGATGCCGTGGAGGGCGATGTTGAACCCATTGAACTCGTCGAGCGGATTGACCAGGCTTTCCCAGCCGTCCACCATTTTGCCGCCGGCAAAGCACGCAATGCCGATCTGGCAAATGCTGTGCCGCGCCTGATTGGCGGTTTCCACGTCCACCACAAAATAGTCCACGGTCCCATTCGCGGTCATTTTGCGGCTTCCAGTCCGTCGCTCAGGTAGATCTCCGTGTAGTCGAGGTAGTTCTGCGCGTATTCGAGGATGAGGGCGCGGTCCTGGCTGCCGAGTTCGCGGCGCAGCTTGGCGGGGACGCCGGCCCAGAGTGTGCGAGGCGGAACGACAGTGCCCTCAGGAACCACCGCGCCGGCGGCGACGATGGAGCCAGAGCCGATGCGGCAGCCGTTCAGGATGGTTGCGCCCATGCCGATGAGCACCTCGTCCTCCACCACGCAGCCGTGGACGGTGGCGTTGTGGCCAATGGTCACCCAGTCGCCCACGATCACCGGGTAGGTGTTGCGCTGGCCGTGGAGCACGGCGCAGTCCTGCACGTTGGAGTTCGAGCCCACGCGGATGGCGTTCACGTCGCCGCGCAATACGGCGTTCATCCACACCGAGGAGCGCTCGCCCAGCGCGACGTCACCGATGACCTGGGCGGAAAGGTCAACGTAACAACTGGCGGAAACCTGGGGCAGACGCCCCTGATAGCTGCGAATCATCGGAAGCAACCTCGCGGGAGCCTGCTGGACCCCTCTCAAAGTGTAAAAGAGAAGCCCCGGCGGCGTGTCGGACGGAGGTTTTGGCAGACTTTTTCCCAAAAAGGAACTCGAATTGGTGCAGAATCCCCGCAGCGCGTGGTGAACCTATACCGGAGATTGTTTATTTCTAGTATCCTAGAGAAGCCACTTGGCAGGTTTGGAGGTGGGATTCATTGGCAGAGGTTCGCGTACAAGAAGGCGAGCCGCTCGAAAATGCGCTACGCCGGTTTAAGCGGAAGGTTCAGCAGGAAGACATCATCAAGGAAGTCAAGCGTCACTCCTACTACCTGAAGCCTGGCGAAAAGAAACGCGTAAAGGCGGCTTTGGCGCGCAAGCGGAATCGTAAGAAGGCTCGCAAAGAGCAGGACTAGCTTCAAAAAACAAATCGTGACGCGCGCCGCCTCGGTGTCTTCCGCCATATGAGTGGGAGAGATCCGATAACCCAGACAAGACCGGGGCGGCCTGTCGCGATTCTTTTATTCGGATGAAACGCTCTACACGCGCGTAGCGTGGTCGTTTTACTCAAGTCTCCCGGCTCACCGGGCAGACAATTTATTTGCCGCTGCATTTACTGCGGTCCGGGCCCTGGTTGTGGATTCACGCAAGAAGACAGGGAAACGGGACCGGCAAGCCTCTTTGATTCATAGCCGATTTCGGTGTTTTTCCCTGCTTTGGGGAAAGTCGGCCATGGACTTTAGCGACAGAGTTTTGAAGTGTATCGATTGCGGCGCCGAGTTCGTATTCACGGCCGGCGAACAGTTCTTTTTCCACGACAAGCAGTTCAAAAACGACCCGAAGCACTGCAAGCAGTGCAAGGCGAAGCGCGCCAGCGGAGGCCCCAAAGTGCGCCCGGAAACCCGGACGACCTGTTCGGAGTGCGGCGCCGCCACCACGGTTCCGTTCAAGCCCACCCAGGGCAGGCCGGTGCTGTGCCGCAGTTGCTTCCAAAAGCGCGGAAAGCCTCAACCGACAACTGAATTGCTCTCAACGCCAAGTTAGTGTGGTGTCTCTGAAGTTCGCCATAAAGATACTGTCATCTTGAGCGAGCGCAGCGGGTCGAAGGATCTGCGTTTAGCGCAAGATGGCAGAGCCTCAACTGCGCATAAACATACATCGAACTTCAGAGACAAGCCCTTAGCAGCCCGTGGTGAAAGTCCAAATCGCTGAAAAACATCCCTCAGGGGCTAAAGCCCATCCTTTATTTTCAGTCTTACGGCACGACTAAAGTCGTGCCCTTTCAATACCCGACTTTCACCACGGGCTGTTAGCGCTTCCGCTTCAAGGCGCGATGGCCAATGTCGCGGCGATAATACATCCCCTCAAAATGTATCTCCGCCATGGCCTGGTAGGCGCGAGCCAGGGCCTCTTCCAGCGTGGAAGCGGCTGCGGTAACGCCCAGTACGCGGCCTCCAGCGGTAACCAGATTACTGCCCACCAGCGCCGAGCCGGAGTGGAAGACCTGTACACCCGGAACCTTGGCGGCTGCGTCGAGGCCGGTGATGGGGAAGCCCGTCTTGTAGCTGCCCGGGTAGCCCGCGGAACTGGCCACCACGCAGGCTGAGGCGCCGGGAGCCCAGCGCAATTCTGTTTCGGCGAGCCGCCCGTCGATCGAGGCTTCCAGCGCCTCCACCAAGTCGCTTTCCATGCGCAGCAGGATGGCCTGGGTCTCGGGATCGCCGAAGCGGGCGTTGAACTCCAACACCAGAGGACCGAGCGCGGTCATCATCAGGCCGACGTAGAGCACGCCGGCAAAAGGCGTATCCTCCTCGGCCATGCCGCGCACCGTGGGCTCGGCAATGTGGCGCAGAATCCACTCCTTCATGCCGGCATCGAGCATGGCGTCGGTGGAGTAGACGCCCATGCCGCCGGTGTTGGGGCCGGTGTCGCCCTCGCCGATGCATTTGTGGTCCTGGGCGGGGGCGAGCGGGGCTACATGCTTGCCGTCGCTCAGGCAGAGAAAGCTGATTTCGTCACCCACAAGAAACTCTTCGATGATGACCTGCTGCTCGGCCTCGCCCAGCAGCTTTCCGCTGAACAGGCCCTGGGCGGCCTCGATGGCCGTGCGGCGCGACTGGCAGATGATCACACCCTTGCCTGCGGCCAGCCCATCGGCCTTGACCACGATGGGCGGGTGGAAGATTTCGACAGCTTTCTCCAATTCGGCAACGGTGGTGCAGACGGCGTAGTTGGCGGTGGGAATATTGTGCCGCTGCAGAAAGCGCTTGGCGAAGCCCTTGCTGCTCTCAAGCATGGCCGCGGCGCGGGTGGGGCCAAAGACGCGCAGGCCGCGCTCCTGCAAGGCATCCACAATGCCCAGCGAGAGCGGCAGTTCCGGTCCCACAATGATCAAGTCGGGCTGCTCGGCCTCGGCCAGGCGGACCATTGCGCCCACGTCCTTCAGGTCCACCGGAACGCAGCGCGCAATCTGGGCGATGCCGCCATTGCCAGGCGCGCACACCACCTCCGTGACCCGTTCACTCCGTCTTACCGCCCAGGCCAGCGCATGTTCGCGGCCTCCCGAACCCAGGATCAAGACTTTCATTGCATTTCACCTTCCGCCCCGGCATTGCCAAAGCTCCGAAAGCCTATCCTCTGCAAAGCGGGGGGGTGAAGTCAAACCGGAGGGATGAAAGAATGGCAGAACTGCCGCTCCCCTATACTGAGGCGTGGTGAGCCGGTGAACCCGGACGCACAGTTCAGCAGGAGCGATCCGCCATGGTACAAACTCGCATCAAGCCGTATTCCCAGCAAGTCGCCGAGAAAGCGCGGCGAGACGAGCAGTTGCGGCTCTACCGGCGCAACCAGGCTTTTGGGCTGATGCTGGTGGCTGCGGCGGTCTTTCTGTGGTGGCTGCTGCACACCAACCCGAAGTGGATCTTTCCGCCGGGGTGGTGGCGGCCGTGAGCCCACAAACAGCCATGAGCATAAGGGCAGCCATGAGCACAGAGCATGACCCGCTGGCGGTGTTGCTGCTGGGCCCCACGGGCAGCGGCAAAACCGCGCTTTCGCTGGCTCTGGGCGAGCGCTTCGGCGGCGAAATTGTCAGTTGCGATTCGGTAGCCGTTTATCGCGGCATGGATATGGGCACGGCCAAGCCCTCCGCCGAGGAGCGGGCGCGCCTGCCGCATCACCTCATCGACGTGGCCGAGCCGGACCAGCCATTCACCGCGGGCGAGTATGGCCGAGCTTCGCGAGCGGCGCTCAAAGCCATTGCCGGGCGCGGCAGCCTGCCCATCGTGACCGGCGGAACGGGGCTTTACCTGCGGGCGCTGACGGACGGTCTCTTTGCCGGTCCGGAGAGGCAAACGGAACTGCGTGAGCGGCTGGATCGAAGCCGGAAGCGGCACTCAGAAGGCTGGCTGCACCGGCTTCTCGGCCGGCTTGACCCAGCCTCGGCGGCCCGCATCCACGCTAACGATGCGCCCAAGCTGATTCGAGCGATCGAGGTTTGCCTCACGGCGCGTCGGCCGCTGTCTCAAGTGCTGGGCAACCATGCTCTAGCCAGGGATCCGCTGACCGGCTTCACGCTGCTGCGCATCGGACTCAATCCGCCGCGGCAAGCGCTCTATGACCGCCTCAACCGCCGTTGCGCCGCCATGTTTGCGGCAGGCCTGATCGAGGAGACGCGCACCCTGCTTGCCCGCTACGGGCCGGTGAAGGCTCTGGACTCCCTCGGCTACCGGCAGGCAATGGCCGTGCTGGCGGGCACACTGGGCGTTGAGGCTGCAATCCAGGCTGCCCAGCAGGGCCATCGCAACTATGCCAAACGCCAGTTGACCTGGTTTCGCCGCGAGCCGCAGGTGGCCTGGATCGAAGACTTTGGCGACCAGCCGGAGGTGTTGCGCACGACGGTCCACCTGGTTCAAGCCGGACTTTCCCCGGCATTTACCGGACAGGATCGTTAGCTATCGCGATCCGTTTGCCGCGAGCACATCGGCAGGCGGCGTCATATCCACGATTTTGTAGCCCTGCGGAACCTCAAAGAACTCCTGCGCCGGCTCCTCGCGCTGGATGTTGGAGAGCGAGATGGTCTGCACGCCGGTGCGGGGATCGTTGTGCAGCAACAACAGGTTCAGGTGCAAATCCTCTGAGTACCAGTACTCATCCACCACCGTTATCGTCGCACCGGTTCCGTTGGCCGGGATGGTGAGTGTCCGGCGAGTGCCCTTGGCGTCAAAACCTTCGATGATATTTGAGCCAAGATCCTCCACCTGCACCAGAGGATTTGAAGAATTGGAGGGATTGGCTGCCTGGCGCGGCTCGGGCCGCAACTGCCGGCTCGCAACGTGGGTCGCAGGGTAGTAGACGGTCTGCACACGGGTCTGCGGATCGAAGAGGTGAACCTCAGAGAGTGGCGGCATGCCCTGGAAGGACTCTGGCACCCTCAAGCGCATCTCCCCGTGGGTGCGACCCAGAGAGTCGCGGCCAATCAAATTGATGTTGCGTGTCGTTTGCACCGAGCCATCGGGCATGTGCTGCTGGTTCTTGATCACCGCCGTTGCGGTGAAGGGCGCGTTGGTAATGGGCGGCACAGTGATGCCGCCCATACGGATGGATGGAGTACGGTACAGAGGGTTTGCGTCGTTGCTGATCTCCTGGGCGGGCAGGGCTAGCGTGCCAGACACCAGCAGAACTGGAATCAAGAGGAGATTGCGCTGCATTTCAGCCTCCTTGGCTTTGCGCAAATAGTTTAACACAGACTATGGATCCCAGCCATACCTTGGGCGCCCAATTCATCACAGAAGTAGCTAGCCGACAGACGATGGGCCACGAAAAACGCGGCGGCCATTTAAACTAAGCGAGATGAGAGGCGCTCCCTTGACAGGAATCGCCCCGAAACGGAGCATTTCGTGGAGAACACCTTGGCAGAGACGATTTTTGACGTGGCGATCATCGGTGGCGGGCCAGCCGGCTACACGGCAGCCATCCGCGGCGCGGAGTATGGGCTGAAGGTAGCGCTGATCGAGAAGTCCAGCAAGCTGGGCGGAACCTGCCTCCACGTAGGCTGCATCCCCACCAAGGCGCTGCTCTTCAACGCCGAAATATGGGACCACCTGCAACACGCGGCCGAATTCGGCATCAGTTTTGGAACTGCCGGAATCACCACGCCCACACTTGACTGGGCCGCCGTGCAAAAGCGCAAGAACGCCATCGTCACCAAGCACACCAAGGGCCTCGACTTCCTGATGAAGAAGCACAAAATCGCCCGAATCGAGGGCTATGGCCGCCTGACCGGTCCAGCCCAGGACGGTGTGCATACCGTCGCCACCTGCGGTGGGGCTGGCGATTCTCAGGTGCAGGCCAGAAATGTGATCCTGGCCACCGGCTCCGAGGCCAAGATGTTGCCCGGCCTGGAACCCGGCGACCGCATCCTCACCAATATCGAAATGCTGGCTATCGAACAGGTGCCCAAGTCGCTCATCGTCATTGGCGCGGGCGCGGTGGGCATGGAGTTTGGCTCGCTCTTCCGGACCTTTGGCACAGAGGTGACCATCGTCGAGTTTCTGCCGCGCGTGGTTCCGGTTGAAGACGAAGAGATTTCCAAGGAAATTACGCGCCTCTTCAAAAAGCGCGGCATCGACGTGAACACCGGCACCCGCGTGGAGACTGTGGAGAAGACCGAAGGCGGTGTGCGGGTAACCTTTACCGACGCAAACGGCAAGACGCAAGTGAAGGAAGCCGAGAAGGTGCTGGTGGCCGTGGGCCGTGCGGGACGCACGGAGAACATTGGCGTTGAGAAGACGCGCATCGAGCTGGAGCGCGGGCTGATCAAGGTAAACGAAGCGCAGCAGACCGCCGAGCCGGGCGTCTTTGCCATTGGCGACATTGTGGCCGGGCTGCCGCAACTGGCGCATGTGGGCGCGATGGCTGGCATGGTGGCCGTGGCCAGCATCGCCGGACGCACCTTCCGGCCGGTGCGCCGCGACCGCATCCCCGGCTGCACCTATACCGAGCCGCAGATCGGGTCGGTCGGCCTCACCGAGGCACAGGCCAGGGAAAAGGGCTATGAAGTGAAGGTTGGCAAGTTCCCCTTCGCGGGCAATTCAAAGGCCACCATCCTCGGTAGCCACGACGGCTTTGTGAAGATCGTCTCCGACGCCAAATATGGCGAAATTCTCGGCGTCCACATCCTCGGCCCGCAAGCCACGGAGCTGGTAGCCGAAGCGGTCGCCGTGCTGGAGTTGGAAGGCACAGTGGAGGAGATGATGTTCACCATCCACGCGCATCCCACGCTGGCCGAATCGCTGCTGGACGCTTATGGCGCGGTAGAAGGCATGGCCATCAACGCGTAAAACGACAAGTGAGCCACGCTTTGCGAGTGTTCGCGGAGTTGGCTGCGTTAAACCCGGTCCAACTCGGCAAACAGCTCCCCAAGCACGATGCGAATAGGCGTTTCGGGAATCGCGAGTTCGCCGGAGCGGGCCAGTTCCAGACCGTTCGCCGTTCCGCGATATCCGACGCGGGCAGTGGGATCGACGATCCAGACGTGCTCGATTCCGAAGGCGAGATACTCTGCCGCTTTGGCCGCAGTGCGGCGCAACGTATCTTCCGGCGACTGAATCTCGATCACCAGGAGTGGAGGATGGGTGAGGATGCGCTCCCGTGGCGCCCCGGCGCGCAGGATGGTGAGGTCTGGCACGCGGAAATGATCTGCCTGGGTTTGGACTCGCTGTTCAGGCAGACAAATGATGCCCCACTCCGAGCGGTGGTTGTTGAATAATGCTGCCAGAATCCCTTGCAGGAAAGCATGCTCAAACTCGCCCAAGTCGCGCTCCTCGATGACTCCGTCTACGTACTCGCAATCGTGCTCGAAGACCGTCGAGAGGTATTGCTCGACGGTGACGGGTGGGTCGAATACAGGCTGCGTTGCCATGGAAACAGTATCCTCCAAACTCGGGGCTTGCGCTAGAGTTCTGTCGACTGCCCCTCGATCAGCGCCTTGGCCTCGGCGATAAATTCGGCCAGTGGCATCCAATCCTGGCCGTCCAGGGCCGGAAAACCGGGCTCAGATTCTACGCGCCTATAATTAAGCAAGACCTTAATCCACGCTTCCGGACGCGCGCTGGACCCTCTAAGCTGGCGCTGCGTGCCGGTCGAAGGAGAAAAATATTGGCGCCGTCTTCCGACGACTCGAATCAGTTGCAGCCGCCATCCCGCATTCCCCGCACCATACAGCAGAAGCCTGCCACAATGCCCGTCCAGGCAGGCGGCAGCGTGCTCGGCGATATCGGCAACAACTCCGTCACCGGGCGGGCTGAATACATTCGCCAGAACACCGACGAAGAGATGATTTGGCAGGAGTCGCCATCGCTGGCTCTCTTGCTGCCGCGCTTTATCAAGTACGCAATTCTGATGGTGATCGTGCTGATCGGCTGTTCGGCGGTGCGGCAATTCGTCGCGCGGAATCCACTGGCGCAAGCGGCTTTGGAGCGCGCAGGCATCCATAGCACGGTCGAAAGCCGGCTGGCTGAGCCTGCGCGGAGGGCGGGACACAAGCCCAGGAGCGGGCGCCGGGCCCTGGAGCAGTCTGCCGACACGGTCTCGTCCGACGAAACAACGGATGAGACCGTGTCGGCAGAGGTGGAAACACCGCGAAACGCGCCTGCAAGCGACTTGGACCGCATACTGGCTTGGGTCAAACGCGGCTTCGCCGGGCTGTTTACGCTGCTCTTTCTGGCTTACCTGTTGAAGCTGATGACAACCAAATATTGCGCTTCAAGCCAGCGGCTGATCGTCGAGGAGGGCTCGCTGCATTCGGTAAACCGGCCCTACGAGCTGCACCAGTTGGGCGACGCGGTGATCGTGAAACCGCTGCTTCTGCGCATCTTTGGCGTCTCAAATCTGGAGATCGCCAAGCCGCCCGTGAAGCTGTATGGGCTGCGCAACGCCGAGTATGTCCGCGACATTCTGCGCCAGGGCGGACAAATGGAGGCGCAACGGGTTGACAAGATTCGCTTCAGATAAGGAGCGGGCAATGTCTCGCGCCGCCTGCGTTCTCAAAGAAACGGCCCGTCAGCAGAGTGTGCGTTTGCATCCTCTGCTGACGGGCCGTTTCTTTCTATGGCGCTTTCTTCAGAGTTCCGTAGACTGCCCTTCCACCAGCGCCTTGGCCTTGGCGATGAACTCGGCCAGCGGCACGGTGCCTTGGTCGCCTTTGCCGCGAGTGCGGACGCTGACGTTTCCGGCGGCCTCTTCCTTGTCGCCAAAGACGAGAATGTAAGGCGTCTTCTGGTTGGCAAAATCGCGGATCTTGCCGTTCATCTTCTCGTTGCGGTCATCCACTTCTACGCGCAAGCCCGCAGCCTTCAACTCGGCCTCGACCTTCTTTGCGTAGTCACGATGCCGCTCGCTGATGGGCACCAGGCCCACCTGCACCGGCGCAAGCCACAGCGGAAAAGCTCCGGCATAGTGCTCAATCAGCACGCCGAAGAAGCGCTCCACCGAGCCGAACAGCGCGCGGTGCACCATCACCGGCTGATGCTTCTCGCCGTCCTCGCCCACGTACTCCATCTCAAAGCGCGCCGGCAGATTGAAGTCGAACTGCACCGTCGAGAGCTGCCACAACCGGCCCAGCACATCCACCAGTTTCACATCGATCTTGGGGCCGTAGAAAGCAGCTTCGCCGGGGATGGTCTTGTAGGCAATCCCTTTTCGATCGAGGGCCCTTTGAAGTCCGCCCACTGCAAGTGCCCAGTTCTCTTCCGAACCGGCGTAGTGAGCGCGATCGTTGGGATCCCAGGTGGATAACTCCACCTTGAACTCCTTGAAACCAAAGGTGGTCAGCACGGCCTCGGCAAAGTCGATGCAGGCCACCACTTCGTCTTCAATCTGGCTGGGCATGCAGAAGATATGCGCATCGTCCTGCGTAAAGCCGCGGACGCGCAGCAGCCCATGCATGGTGCCCGAGCGCTCATAGCGGTACACATTGCCCAACTCGGCCAGCCGCACCGGTAAGTCGCGGTAACTCTTCGGCGAGTTCTTGTAAATGAGGATATGGAACGGGCAGTTCATCGGCTTCAGGCGATAGTTCGCATCGTCCAGCTCCATGGGCGTGAACATATTCGCCGCATAGAATCCCTCGTGACCCGAAGTCTGCCACAGATTCACCTTGGCCACGTGCGGCGTGTAGACCAGCGAGTAGCCGCGGCGCAGGCACTCTTCGCGCATCCAGTCCTCCATGATCTTACGGATCATGGCGCCCTTGGGATGCCAGAAGATAAGTCCCGGGCCGGCCAGTTCCTGAATGCTGAACAGGTCCAGTTGTTTGCCCAGCAGGCGATGGTCGCGCTTGGCCAATTCTTCCAGGCGGGCAAAGTGCGCATCCAGATCCTTTTTGCTGAAGAAGGCGGTGCCATAGATGCGCTGCAACTGCGGATTCTTTTCGTCGCCCAGCCAGTACGCGCCGGCCAGGTTGGTGATCTTCACCGCCTTTACCCGCGCTGTCGAGGGCACGTGCGGCCCGCGGCAAAAGTCCATGAACTTGCCGTTGCGATAAAAGCTCACTTCGTCGCCGGGCACAGTGAACTTGGTCACGAAGTGCGTCTTCATGAAGTCGCCGTCGCGGCTGAATTCTTCCAAAGCCTGCTCGCGCGGTTCGTGCTCGCGAACAAATTGATCGTCACGCGCAATCACCTCGGCCATTTTTGCTTCGATCAGCACCAGATCCTCAGGCGTGAAAGGCTTCTCACGATAAAAATCGTAGAAAAAGCCGGAGTCGGTGGCCGGGCCGTGGCCCAACTTGGCCTCAGGAAAGAGTTCGAGCACCGCCGTGGCCAGCACATGCGCGGCGGAGTGGCGCACCACCTTCAGCGCCTCGGGATCCTTCTCGGTCACAAGCTCCAGGCGGGTATCCGCGGTGAGCGGCGCGGTCAGGTCCACAAGGCGGGGCGCGGCCGCATCCCCGGCGGCATACATTGCGTCTTCCGAGGGCTCATCGCTGTGAGCGGCCTGGTCCTTTGTCCCAGTGAGCGGGGTCAGGCGCGCCACAACCGAGGCCGCGGCCAGGCGCGGAGAAATCGAGTTGGCAATATCAAGGGGCGTCGTGCCGGAGGGAACCTCGCGAACGGATCCGTCGGGCAGGTGTACGGCAATGGTCTGAGTGCTCATAATTGGTTGGGGTCCAATGGGGCCGCGACTTGAAAAATCAGCGGCCAACATCATAAGGATAGAAGGATAAAGGGGTTCACGTCGAGCGGCACTCAATCTTCGCCCTCGAATGCGCTCCGGGCGGCGAGCCCCCCGCCCACCAAAATGCGATGAATATATGCCCTGAAAGACGACCTGCTTCCCTCGACGGGGCATGGCCGGCAACTTGGGACATCGACGATTCAAAGAACCTTTATTGCGTGCGCGGAATCCATGTTATTGAGAGGAAAGATGGCGGAAATGCGCTGGATTTCATTGCTGTTTTGGGTAGGACTTTGCTTTGCTGTGGGCCGCCATCGGGGCCGCCACGCTGCTGTTTGGCCGCGTGGCGCCGGTTGCGGCGTGGCTCATGGCGCCCTACTGGGCCTGGGTCAGTTTTGCATCCGTGCTCAATGCCGCGTATTGGTTGCTGAACTAAACTCCTGTCCCGGCTTACTCCGCTGCCTTTTCCTCGTGATATTCCATCTCGGTGTTGATGGCCCAGATGTTGTCCTTGGTGACAACGCCGTTCACGATGTTTTCCACCGCCGTCATGGCCGTGAGCATGGAGTGGTCCTGGTTGTTGTACTTATGCATACCGTTGCGGCCCACCAGAAAAAGATTCTCAAAGCCATCCAGGTATTTGCGGATGATGTCGAAGCGGTCGTAGCTGCCGAAATACGCGGGGTATGTCTTTGGAACGTGAACTACATGTGAGTCTTCCACATCCTCTGCCTTCAGGATGCCGATCTTGGCCACTTCGCCGATGGCAAATTTCGCCATCTCCTCATCGGAAAGTTTCCATAAGGGATCGGTCTCGTTGCAAAAGTATTCCAGGCCAATCCAAACCTTGTCCTTGCTGGCAACCAGCCAGGGACTCCAGTTGTTGAATATCTGGAGGCGGCCGACAATCACATCCGGCTCCTGAATATAAATCCAGTTATCCTTGAGCGGCGTGCCGTCCTTTTCAGTTACAGTGAGCTTATTGGCAAGCAGGCCTACAGTGATGAAGTCGCGATACATAAGGCCCTCGCTGACTTCGGCAACCTCCGTAGGAACCTCGCCGGAGATAGCGCGAATCAGATCGCGGACAGGCATGGTTGAGAAGAAGTAATCGCCCGCATAGGTTACGCGCTCTCCAGCCTCGTTGATGCCCTCGATTGAAACCACCTTGCCGCCATCCACATGAATGCGGTCGATATGCACACCTAAGTGGATTTCGCCGCCGCCTTCGCGCACCAGGCCGGCCGCATGTTCCCAAAGTTGGCCGGGGCCGAGCTTGGGATAAAGAAACTTTTCAATCAGTGAAGTCTCTGTCTGCCTCTGAGCGATGTCACCGGGGTTCTTGGGGCCGAAGGTCTTTTTGAGAAAGTGCATGACCACGCCCTTGAGCGAGAGCCCTTTAATGCGTTGGGCGCCCCACTCGGCGCTGATCTCGTGGCAGGGCACACCCCAAACCTTCTCCGTATACGACTTAAAAAAAGTGAGGTAAAGCTGCTTGCCAAAGCGATTGATGATGAAATCCTCCAGCGTGCGCTCCTCGCGCTGAGGAAGCAGCGCCGAGCGCATATAGCTGATGCCGCATCGAACGGTGCGAACCAGGCCCATATTCCTGAATGTTGCCGCAGTCAGGCTGATGGGATAGTCGAAGAAGCGGCGCAAAAAATAGATTCGGCTCTTGCGCTGGCGAATCAACATGACCAAATCTTCCTTTTGAGGATCCGGAGTTGAAGTGGCCGCCGGCATATCGCGCTGCTGACCCTGGTAGCGGAGTTGCCCATCCTCGCTTGATCCGGCCTCGACGGGAATCAGATCGAGCCACCAGCGCATGACGCGGTCCGACTTCGAAAAGAAGCGGTGGCCGCCAATATCCATGCGGTTGCCCTTGTAGCGGATCGTGCGCGAAATGCCGCCGACTTCCTGGCTTGCCTCGATCAAGATGGGTTTGATCTTCGAGTGCCGCTGTAGCTCGAGTGCCGCTGTCAATCCAGCCGGCCCCGCACCTATGATGATCGCTGTCCCTTGCTTCATGCGCTCGCCTTCATCCCCGTCCACAAAACAGCGATCACTTGCTGCTCATTGACATGCGTCGTTGGCCTACGAAATCCATTTTAGCAATTTGATGACACCCATGGACGCGGGCTTGCTGTGAGCCGAAACGTCCGATCGCTTTTCGATTTCTTTCCGATGTGCCGAGTAGTACTGATACGCCCGTACAAGCATCTCAGAGTTTTTCAGTGTGGGCTGCCAATTAAGCTCCCGTTTGATCTTGGCAGTATCGAAGATAAAGTCTTCCGCAATCATCTTGTAGTGATACGGCCCAAGCGGAGAGATGTGCAAATGGTGCGCCAGCTTCATGGCAAAGATCGCCGGCCCTTTCGGCAGCGAGCGCACCCTCGATTTGGATCCCGCCGCGCGAATCACCGCTTCAAACACATCCCGCAGGCTCTCTACGTGGTCAGAGCCGATATGGAAGATGTCCGATCTTCCAAGCTCCATCGCCTGTATGCAGGCTTGCGCTAAATCCTCTGCATAGATGAATTGATATCGATTCGAGCCTTTGCCGACCAGCCAGACCGTCTTGTTGTCATCGATGAATTCAAAAAGTATGGCGAGCAGTCCGAGCCGTCCGCTGTCGATAATTGTCGGGCAGCGAATCGTTACAGAGTTCAACTCGCCTGAATACTCTTGCAGTATTTTCTCCGACTCGAGTTTGGCCCTGCCATACACCTCAACCGGAGCAGGAGGTTCATCTTCGGCAATGGCATGGCCAAGGTTGCTCGCCCAAAGACAGTTTGTTGACGTGTACACGAGGTTTTGCACTTTGTGCCGCTTGCATGCCTCCGCCACATTGCGCGTCGCCTCCACATTGCAATTCCATACTTCTTCTTCGTCCACCGTGAGACCATGCGCCAACATTGCGGCACAATGCTGCACCGCTGAGAATCGGTACTTGCTGAAAACTTCCTCCACAAGCGCCTTGTTGCGCAAATCTCCCTTGATGCTGACAAGGTTGTCGTGCCGGTCCTCATCGTGCACAAGGTCGAAGCTGACGCAGCCATATCCCGCGGCAAGCAATCTGCGCTTCAGAATCCCGCCAAAGAATCCTGCGCCTCCAGTAACCAAGATAGTTTGCATAGGGCCTTCCTCCATTCAATCGCCAAGGAACCTCTGGACAAGTCCAGATTTTGTCAGGGCACGGCTTTAACCGTGCCGTAAAGGGATCCCAATCAATTGGGCTTTAGCCCCCGAGGAAATGCCCGCTTGTCAGCGGGAACTTGGTTGTCGAGAGATACCCTAAAGAACAGGATAGAACCACTGTTGAGGCACGTCGTATCATCGAGGACTCTCTTCTCTCTTATGGACGAATTCAAACACCTCGTCTGTGGCTTACCGGTTGCGACGATACGCGTTTCACAAATGAGACGGCTTTCCATCCGACGCAGGCTCATTCCTCAAGTAAAGATCGCAACCGTATCCCCATTGGGTGCTGGTGGCTTTGTGCCCGAAAAGAGTAATCCACATATGCTCGGGCGCGGGCTGGATCAAATGAAACTCCGATGGATTCAGTTCTTTCTGCAAAGGACGAACCATGCCTGGGCCTCCGGGGAAGGCAGAGTAGCAATTGGCAACTGCCGCCGTCGCGGAAGTGTCCACCGCCCCGTCTCCGAGGTGTTGAGTGTTAAACAAATGATGGAAGTCCTGCTTGAAGAAATCGTAGTAGTCGCCATCTAGCGCAACAATCGCATCCGCAGAAGGCAAATGGGCTAAAAGGTACGCAGGCTGCTCGCGCGCGGCCCGATAGGAAGAGCGTTGCTCGAAGCGCAAAAGCAAGCTGAACGTGTAGCCTGGAAGGAAGATAGAGAAGATGGCAACCAGCAGCAGAACGAGCCCCGGAAAAGACAGCTTGCCGCTCCATCTGCTCGCAATCAGCAGCCCTGTCGGAACCAGAAATGCAAGGAGGTCCATGTAATAGCTCTGGCGGGGAAAAAGAAACACCGCAGCAAGCACGCTTGCAAATCCGGCTGCAAGCGGGATCCACTCAGCGTGGCCGAACCGCCTCCTGTTAAGCAGAACCCAGGCCGCGAGCATCAGAACGACAACGAAAGAGAAAATTGAGTCGAGACAAAAGAATATGGGGAACCCTCGCGTCCTGAGCGCTTGCAGGACACCCAATTTCTCGAGCAATTGCAAATAACTTGACGATTGCTGCCCTGAAAATTCCAGCCGGGTGAATCCAAGGGCATGGACAGCGAAGCGCCCAAGAGAACTGGGGTCCAGAAAGTAGTAGACCGCCGCGACGGGAATGAGAACCAGCGCGGCAAATGCGCCGGCAATGCCTGTTTGTGCCAAAGTTAGCGTCCAGCGCTTTGGATTCTCCCAGTTCCGCAATAGAAAGAAAGCGAAGACCCATACCGATGTCACCAGCGCGGCAAAAGGATGGGCCAGGAAAACAAGGCCGATCAAGAGCCCCGCCGGCATCGCGCGCGAACCTGGTCGAGCCGCATAGGTGATTGCGGCACAGGCAAAAACAAAGCCGAGCGCCTCCGGCCGGTCATAAGTGATAAATGCCACAGGGAAGATAGCTATCGCAAGCGCGGCAAATGCCTTCAGCTTTCCATCGTACGCGCTGTGGAGCACCCAGTAGAGCGCCGACGCCGCGGCCAGAATGCCAAGTAACAAATTGAAGATCGTTCCTGCGTATGCATTGCGGGGGAACACGGAAGCATAGCCTGAAAACAAGAGCGGCATGAGCGGCGTGTAGTGCGAAAAAAACTTGGGAGCCAGGTCGTGCATATAAAGCAGCCCCGCAGACTCAAAAGATCCCGTGGAAGCCAGATTCCAGCCGGCATCCCTGAAGATCATTACATCCACTCCGCTCATGGCCGGAGCTATCAGCAGAGAAACGGTCAGCCACACTACGCTGCAAGCCGCAAACAGAAACCAATAGCGGGAAGTCTTCATCCGTGCTCCTTGCCGCGTCACAGCGGCTCATTCTCTGCGGCGTTCACATCATCTTATGCCGTTAGCAGGCATATCCAAAGCCTTCGTGGGAAAACAATGCCATTCCGAGACATTTTCGTGTACAAGAACGCACAGCCCGGATGATTCAGGAGAGCGCGCCATTGGGGGGGGGAAATCAATCGAGCCGATGCTACACGATTTGAAGACCGGAGAGCAAGCCTTTTTGCAGCTTCTTCATATTACTAAAAGTGGGCTGTATTCAAAGCTGGAGCGGGCTGTTTCATGTTTCCGGATACGAAGTTCGCAGGCGTTCGGCAAAGATGAATGGCTTCGATATTCGATAGATAAACCTCTCGGCCGCGTCCGTGAGCCCATCAGACGATCTATATGGAGCCAATTGGAATGGTATCGCTGAGGAACTATCCGCACACTATCGTCGAATCGGCCGCGCCTTGCGCCGTATTAGTGAGCGCAAAACGCACACGAGGGCTGGGATCGCTCCCAGCCCTCATGCGTGTTTGCTAGATTCTGCCGGAATCCGGCCTGTTGGGTTAGAGCGGCTGAACGTCCGCAGCCTGCCATCCCTTGGGCCCCTTCACCACGTTGAACTGCACGGCTTGACCTTCCTGCAAGCTCTTGAAACCACTTGAGTTGATTGCAGAGTAATGCACAAAAACGTCTTCGCCGTTCTGGCGCGAAATAAAGCCGAAACCCTTCGCGTCATTGAACCACTTCACAGTGCCTTGTTCCATTTTGATCGTGTTTCCTGGATTGAATTGCGCTGGATGAATCGGAGCGACCACTGGCAGAATCTTGCTTGGTTGGGCGAGCGCTGCTCACGCCCGGTTCGGCTCTAACGCTGACAGCAGTGTATCACCGCTTTTTGGAAAAAATACTGAAATCATTGCGCCCGGTTCCATTTTTGTCGATTCTCATCTTTCGGAACTTGTTGAATTGGAATGTCTTAATGATGCGCACCCCGTTGTGTTACTGTGAGAGGTTACCATGCTCAAAGATCCTGTACCCGGCCTGTTAGCCCGCGCCACCGAACTGCTTGAGGCAGAGTTTAGCTCTCTACCTGCCTTTGAGCCAGCCGTTGACACAGCGGCAATCGCACAAGTTCTTGAAGCCACGGCGCACCGGTTGGGCGACAATTATCCCTATTTCCATCCTCTCTATGCGGGGCAGATGCTCCGGCCGCCGCATCCCGTGGCGCGAGCCGCCTATGCGCTGGCCATGAACCTCAATCCGAACAACCATGCCCGCGACGGCGGGCGAGCCAGTTCTGAGATGGAGATCGAGGCTGTCCGCGGCATTGCCGGCATCTTCGGCTGGACGGAGTTCCTGGGCCACCTGACATCGAGCGGCACACTGGCCAACCTCGAGGCGCTGTGGGTGGCCGGGCAGTTGGCGCCCGACAAGCGGATCGTGGGCTCGGAGCAGGCGCACTACACCCACCAACGCATCTCTGGCGTGCTCAAGATCGAGTACACGGGCATCGCTGCCGACAACCTTGGACGCATGAGCATGGACGCGCTGGAAACTGAACTGCGCCGGGGCGATGTGGGCACAGTGGTGGTCACGCTGGGCAGCACGGCCATCGGCGCGGTGGATCCGCTGGACGAGGTGCTGGCGCTCAAGCAGCGGTACGGCTTCAGAGTACATGTGGACGCGGCTTACGGCGGCTATTTCCGGCTGATTCCAGAGGCACTGGCGCCGACGGCGCGCCGGGCCTACGCGGCCATGGACGAGGCCGACTCCATCGCCATCGATCCGCACAAGCACGGTCTTCAGCCCTATGGCTGCGGCTCGGTGCTCTTTCGCGACCCGTCGGTGGGGCGCTTCTACAAGCACGATTCGCCGTATACCTACTTCACCTCGAAGCAGTTGCACCTGGGCGAAATCAGCCTCGAGTGTTCGCGGGCCGGGGCGGCGGCAGTGGCCTTGTGGGCCACGCAGCGGCTTTTGCCTTTGACGCCGGGCGGCGAGTTTGCCCGAGGGCTGGCTCACGGCCGGGCAGCGGCGTTGGAACTGGACCGGCGACTGCGCCTGGACGATCGCGTTCAGTCCATGGCCGTTGGAACTCCCGATCTGGATATTGTGGCCTGGAATCAGCGTGCGGAAACGCCGGAGCAGGCTTCCCTGCTGGCTCGAAGCGTCTTTGATGCCTGCGCCACAAGGGATTTGCACCTTGCTCTTGTACAATTGCCGAGTTCGTGGTTTGAGCCGGCAGGATGTACCGTAAACAGGGCGGAAACCGGAATGGTCACCTGCCTGCGTTCGGTGCTGATGAAGCCTGAACATGAAGTGTGGCTCGGCAGGATTTGGGAACGGTTGACCGCGTCTTGGTCAGAAGTCATAGGTGAAGAGAAAACATGGCGGCAGAAGCAGTAACGCGCATCGAGAAGGAAAAAATTCTCATTGAGGTCGGTGCGTGCGCCGTCACCATTCTGCCCCAGTTCGGCGGAAAGGTCGCTTCGATCCGCGTCAAGGGACACGAATTGTTGCAGGCTCCTCTGGTTCCTTACGCCCCCCGCACACGCACCATGAGCTTTGACGAGGGCGACGCCAGCGGCTGGGACGAGTGTCTGCCTTCGGTCGCCAATTGCACCGTGAAGACCGTCAACGGTCCCGTCCATGTCCCCGATCACGGAGACATTTGGCGCGTAGAGTGGAAAGTGCTCAGCAGCGCCAATGGCTCACTCACCATGCTCGCCGAGGGGTTTTCGTTGCCTCTGGCGCTCAAACGCACCATCACCGTTGCCCAAACGGAAATGGGCTATCGCCTCCATGCCGGCTATCAGGTCACTAATACTGGCGCCACGGTGACTCCCTGGGCATGGTCGGCGCATCCCTGCTACGCATCCGAAACCGGCGACGTCGTCACCCTGCCCGGCTCAATCAAGACGCTGCGCCTTGAAGGCTCCGGCGGTGGCCGCCTCGGCAAGGGCGGCGTTTCCGTCGCATGGCCCATGGCCAAACTCGTTACCGGCGGAGAGACCAACCTCAGCATTGCCACGCCTCCCGAAACCGGCACTGGCGACAAGCTCTTTGCCGGTCCCTTGGCGGCGACGGAAAATTGGGTTGCGTTGGAGCGGCCCAAAGCCGGCGTGCGCCTGCGGGTGAGCTTCGATCCCGCCGCCACGCCTTACCTTGGACTGTGGCTTTGCAACGGCGGCTGGCCCGATCGGCCAGGAACCAAGCAGCACTGCGTGGCCATGGAACCGACTACAGCTCCCGTGGATTCGCTGGGCATTGAAGGTTCCTGGTCGCGTTCACTGGCCGTCGGCGAGTCGTTCCGCTGGCCGATGACTCTCGATCTCGAACTTCTTTAGACAGTCTTCAACTAACCACTGACGACTGTTAACTGACAACTGCTAACTGACAACCGTTGGCTGACAACTGAATTAGGATGTGACCGAAATGCATGATCCCGAAGTATTGCGCTCTTTCCACGTTTCCCGCTTCCATGCGGAGCCGGCGATCTTTGTTGCGCCCGGCCGCGTCAACCTCATCGGCGAGCACACCGATTATGCCGAGGGCTTTGTCATGCCCGTGGCCATTGACTTTGCCACCCTGGCCGGCATTTCGCCGCGCACTGACGGCAAAATCGTCATCTACTCCGAAAATTACGGAGAAGAGAAAACCTTCGATGCAGCCGCGCTGCCCGCCAAGGCCGGCAAGCACTGGAGCGACTACCCGATCGGGGTGGTTGCCATCCTCACCGGCGAGGGCCACAAGATTCCCGGCTTCAGCCTGAGCCTGTGGGGCGACATTCCGCTGGGTTCGGGGCTTTCCAGCTCTGCCGCTCTTGAGGTGGCCACCATGCTGGCCGTCACGTCGCTCATCGGCGTTAGCTATCCGGGGCCGGTGCTGGCCCGCCTTTGTCAACGCGTCGAGAACGAGTTTGTGGGCGCCAATTGCGGCATCATGGACCAGTTCATCTCCGCCAACGGCAAAGAGAACCACGCCCTGCTGCTGGATTGCCGCGACCTGAGCTTCAAGCTGGCGCCCATTCCGCCCGATGTGGCGCTGGTCATCGCCAACACCATGGTCAAGCACTCGATTGTGGGCGGCGACTACAAGACGCGCCGCGCGGAGTCGGAGGCGGCTTGCGCCATCATCAACGGCCACCGCGGCCACGTGCCCTTCCTGCGCGATGCGACACTCGAAGATCTGGAAAAATGGGGCCACGAAATGGAGCCCAAGTCGCTGCTGCGCGCCAAGCACGTCATCAGCGAAGACCTGCGCACCGTAGCCGCTGAAAAGGCCCTGGAAAAGGGTGATCTGGCCGAAGTGGGCCGGCTCATGGCCGAGGCGCACACCAGCTACAGCAAGGACTTCGAGGGCAGTTGCGTCGAGGCCGACCTCATGGTCGAGCTGGCAAATGAGTTGCCTGGACTGATCGGCGCACGCCTCACCGGCGGCGGATTTGGCGGCTGCACCATCAACCTGGTGAAACAGAGCGAGGCCAAAGCCTTTGCCGCGGAACTGGGCAAGCGTTATGCCGCAAAAACCGGCATCGAGCCGCAGATTCACATTTGCCACGCCTCGGGGGGCGCTCACCGGCTGGCGTAGTTTTTTCACGAATTACGACGTTTCCCAGCTCTCAAAATCGAGGGCTGGGAAACGCGGAATTCCCCGGTAAGGAACTTGAGGGGTAAGTCTTTTCATAAGAAAGGACTTGCCCCTGGATTTTTGTGCGCGGCATGAAATCCAACAGTCTCACCCCCTGGGATTTCTCAGTCCGGCGCGGCCGTTGACGGCCCAACGAGGGCTTTCGGAAGCGTTCCAGGACGCGTTCCTTGATAAAATCAAGGGGAGTTTGCCTTGATCAAGACCGGGAGGGACACTGAGTGCCCGGCCTCTCTGGCTTCCAATTCCTGAATCGCCGCTTTGCAGATTTTGAAGCGCCGAGGAGACACATAGTCTATGCAACCTACATCGTCCAAACCATTTTCTTACGAAACTTTCCCCATTTCCGGCGTGGTCGCGTACTTCTCGATGGAGATCGCGATCAACCCCAGCATGCCCACCTACTCCGGCGGCCTGGGTGTTCTGGCCGGGGATACGCTGCGTTCCGCCGCCGACCTGGGCGTTCCTCTGGTGGCCTTTACGCTGGTGCATCGCAAGGGATACTTTCGGCAGCATCTGGACTCGACCGGTATGCAGAGCGAGGATATTCAGCCTTGGGATCCGTCGGACTTCTGCACCGAGGAACCGGCGCAGGTTACGGTTTCAGTCGAAGACCGCACGGTAACCATCCGCGCATGGCGCTATGACCTGGTGGGCCGTTACGGGCACGTGGTTCCGATTTACCTGCTGGACACGGACCTCGACGGCAACTCGGGATGGGATCGCGGACTCACCGATCACCTCTACGGCGGCGACACCAACTACCGCCTGCAGCAGGAGATTGTGCTGGGCATGGGCGGTGCGCGGATGGCTAACGCGTTGGGACATCGGGTCAATGTCTATCACATGAACGAGGGCCACGCGGCGCTCTTGACGCTGGCGCTGCTTGAGAGCCAGTTGGGCGGCGGGCCGCTGGGCGCGCCCACTGAATCCGACATCGAGCAGGTGCGCAGAAAGTGCGTCTTTACCACCCACACTCCGGTTCCGGCCGGCCATGACCGCTTCTCCACCGAGCAGACGATTCGCATTCTGGGAGGCGACCGGACCGCGCGGCTTGAGAGGCTGGGCTGTTATCGCGACGGCATGCTGAACATGACGTTGCTGGCGCTGCGCTTCTCGCGCTATGCCAACGGCGTGGCCATGCAGCACGCAAAGGTCTCTCGCGGAATGTTTCCGGAGTTTGCCATCGACTCGATCACCAACGGAGTTCATGCGCCCACCTGGGTTTCTGAGCCGATCCAGCAGATGCTGGATGAGCAAATTCCCGCCTGGCGGCGCGACAACCTCTATGTGCGCAACGCCATCGACCTGCCGGAGAAGGAGATTCTCTCAGCCCACGCCCGCGCCAAAGAGGCGCTGCTGGCCGAGGTCGCCTCGCGCACCGGACTGGTGCTCAATCCCAAGGTGCTCACGCTGGGTTTTGCCCGGCGCGTGGCCACCTACAAGCGCGCCACCCTGCTGTTTACCGATCCCAAGCGGCTGGTCGAGATTGCCACCGCGGCCGGCGGCTTGCAGATTATTTACGCCGGCAAGGCGCATCCGCAGGACGAGCCCGGCAAAGCGCTCATCCAGCAGGTCGTCGAAGAGGCCGCCCGGTTCTCGAACGACGTGCTCAGGGTCGTTTATCTTGAAAACTACGGATGGGACTTGGGCGCGCTGCTCACCGCGGGCACCGATGTGTGGGTCAACACGCCGCAGCGGCCCTACGAGGCTTCCGGCACCAGCGGCATGAAGGCCGCGCTCAACGGCGTTCCCAGCCTCTCGATCCTTGACGGATGGTGGATCGAGGGCTGCATCGAAGGCGTCACCGGCTGGGCGATCGAGGACGGAGCCAACGATGCCGACGAAGCGTCTTCGCTCTACAAGAAACTGGAAACGGCCGTGGTTCCGCTCTACCGGGATGAGCCGGAGAGGTGGGCCCGCCTGATGCGCAGCACGCTGGCCTTCAACGGCTCCTACTTCAACACCAACCGCATGGTCAAGCAGTACACGCGCAACGCCTACTATCCCGTGAAGCTGATCGAGCAGGCCAAAGTGGAAGAAGAAGCTTTCGCTGACTAGGTCTCTGACCGCTTGTTGCTGTACCAATGTTGGGTACCCAAGATCTCGATTCTGGAATCTGGGAATGGCCGCTATTTTGCTCAAACCTATCGGCTTTGGACGCATCAATTCAGCCCAGCCCGGCGCAGGCTCTCTTCCTATGCAGGATGAGCCCGTGCCGGTTGTCTCCTTCATCCGGTAAACTGCTGGGAACCACCGAAACGCCGGCGAGGAACCCCGCTAATGTCTCTACTTTATGTTGCTGTCCTGGCAGTTATTGTCATCGCATTGCTTGCGGTGGCCGTTTATCGCACCTCCCAGGTAAAAACCAAGGCCGATTACCTGGTCGCCGGGCGGTCGCTTCCTGCCGTGGTTCTGGTGCTCACCCTGCTCACCTCGTGGATCGGCGCCGGCTCGCTCTTTGCCGGGGCCGAGAACGCCTACAAGAACGGCTTTGCAGCGCTCTGGCAGCCGGCCGGCGGCTGGCTAGGCCTGTTGCTCATCTACTTCATCGCGCCCCGCGCCCGCAAATTCGCGCAATTCACCCTGCCCGACCTGCTCGAAGCCCGCTACAACCAGACGGCGCGCGTGCTCGGCACCATCGCCATTCTCATTGCTTATGTCGCCATCACCAGCTACCAGTTCCGCGGCGGCGGCGACGTGCTGCACCTCATCTTTCCAGACACCATCACCCCGGAACTGGGCACTTATCTCATCGCCGTCTTCGTCATTCTCACCACCGCCATGGCCGGCATGTCGTCGGTGGCTTATATGGACGTGGCCATCGGTACGCTGGTCACCGTCATTTGCATCGTTGCCGCGCCCATGCTCTTCTTCCATGCCGGCGGATGGGCCGGGCTTCACGCGTCGCTGCCGCCAGAGTATTTTCAAGTCCTGGGCAACTACCGCCTCGGCCCCGATCATGTGCAGCAGTCCGTGGGCATGGGTGTACTCCGCGGCCTGGAGTTCCTGATCCCCGTCATGATGCTCATGCTGGGCAACCAGGTGATGTACCAGAAGTTTTTCTCCGCCAAATCCGAAAAGGACGCGCGCATTTCGGTCATAGGCTGGATTCTGGGCACGCTTCTGCTTGAGACGCTGATTGTGGCCATCGCCGTCTTTGGCCGCGCGCTCTATCCAACCGGCGAGGTCGCCCTCCATCCCCGCGAGATCATCCCTTACACGGCCCGCCACGGCCTGCCCGCCGTCATGGGAGCTCTGCTGCTGGGCGCGGTCTTCGCCAAGGTCATCTCCACCGCCTCGAACTACCTGTTCTCGCCTGCCACCAACCTCATCGAGGACGTCTATGTGCGCTACATCGCCCCGGACGCATCGAACAAACGTGTTCTCATCGTCTCCCGGCTGGCCGTCGTGCTGTTGGGCTGCTGGGCGCTCTATCAGGCGGTCTACGCTGAGAGCATCCTCCAGAAAATGCTCTATGCCTACACCATCTACTCCGCCGCGCTCACGCCGGTGGTGCTGGCGGCCTTCTACTCCAAGCGCGTCACGGCCTGGGGCGCCGTGGCGGCCATCGCCAGCGGCACCGCAGTCACCCTGGTCTGGGACATCGAGGCGGTCAAGAGATTCATTCCGCCCGTCCTGGCCGCGCGCGACGCCATCTTCCCGGCCCTGGCCGCTGCAATGCTCGCCATGATCGTGGTCAGCCTGTGTACTCCCAAACCGGCCCCGGAGCAATTGGCGCGATTTGCGGATTGAGCGAACCCAAGGAAAATTGAGGAATTCATTGATGCCAAGCCCGATAAAGGTTTCAAGGAAATTGCGAGAACGCATCGAAGCCGTCAGCAATAAAAGGGCGAGATTCGTCCTGGAAAGTATCGTGAAGAACGGCATGGTCACAACAGAAGAGATCAATCATGCCGGATACGAACATCCGCCTCGTGCCGTGCGTGACGCGCGTGAACTCGGCTTCTCAATCCAGACAATCAAGGTCAAGCATACGAATGGCCGTTCAATAGCGGCCTACGTGTTCCAGGAATCCGTAGGAATTGACCCACAAAAGTCCGGAAGAATCGCTCTTCCGAAGAAACAACGGGACGAAATCATCGCTGCTGCCGGAAGCCGGTGCCAGATATGCGGAGCGAACACCAATCTCCAAGTAGATCACCGCATTCCGTATGAAGTTGCAGGCGAGTCCCAAGCCAAACAGGCCAATCCGTACCTCGTTCTATGCGGCTCCTGCAATCGGAAAAAGTCGTGGAGTTGTGAGCATTGCCCGAATTGGTTGCAGGACAAGAATCTCGGCGTTTGTGGTACGTGCTACTGGGCTGAGCCGGGAGAATATGATCATGTCGGGGCGGAGCGTGAACGCCGGGCGGATCTTGTTTGGATGGGCGATGAGGTGCAGGACTACGAACGGCTACGGTGCGAATCGAAGAAAAAACTGAGGACAGTGCCGGAGCAAATCAAGGAAATATTGCGCACTAGCTAGCAAACAGCAGCGCCTGCCCCGTAAAGTCGCCCAGGGAGAGAGTTGTGTCCTGCACTGCGACAGGCAAATCGCGAGATACATAGAGCGATTCTATCGTCGTCTCATCACGCCCATTCAGGGTAGCTTGACTGGATCGTCCAACATCCAAGAGGATTCGATGCGCTACTTCTTCAGGCAAGGGCTCTCCATAAGTCCGGGCGCCGCATGATCCGTCATAGCTGAGAATAAAGGGGATGTGCTTTCGATTGAGGATCGCCAGGCCCTCGATCATCCGCTCCCGGCTCAGACCGGCGATGTAGCGCTGATCGCGTCCATCGCTTGTCCCCTGGTAAGGTGGGTCGAGATAGAAGAAATCGCCCGCGCGCGCCTGTTCGAACATCTGCCAAAAGTCAGAATGGACTGCGCGGGATTTGCCGTGGAGTACCCTGTGCGCTGCCATCAGTTCCGCTTCCATCGTCTGCGGGCGTGTGCCCTTGCGGCGCTTGTCGGGTGACTGGTTGAACTCACCGGACGGGTTGAAACGTACCGCGTTTTTCACACACCGAGCCAACAGATAAAGCAGTTTGGCCGGATCGCGATCCGCGTTGAATTCGGCACGAATCTCATAAAACGCCTCGATCGGCATTCTCTGTTCACGATGCCACAGGGCTTCGTAACCTTTGGCGATCAGGACCGGATCTTGGATGATGGTCGCCCACAACCGGGCAAGCGGTTCCAGCGCATCTCCAAGCAGGAAGGAACGAAACCGCCGCTGGGATGCGGCGGCAAGTGTAACCGCAGCTGAGCCAGCAAATGGTTCGACCAGGCGGGTGTAACCGGAATCCGGCACAAGACTCAGTATTGCCGGCGCTAAACGTCGTTTGCTGCCTTGATAGGGGATCGGGTGTGGGACTGAGAATCTCATGCCTGTGTTCCCTAGTTTACTGCGCAAATACATTTTCCCGAACTTAACAATCTTTCTCTGTTGTTCGTTTGGAACAACCCGGCCCATAATGAAACGGGATTCCGCCATGGCCGTCGCCCAATTGACCCTTGAAATCCGCATCGAGCACGCCCAGTCGCTCAAGGACCGGCGGCAGGTGGTGCGTTCGCTCAAAGACCAGTTGAAGCAGGGCTTCAATATCTCCGTGGCCGAGCTGGACGAGGCGGTCCTCTGGCAGTCGGCCACCATCGGCGTGGTAGCCATCTCCCGCTCCCGCGATTATCTTCACGGCCTCATCGAAGAGGTCGAGCGCGCCTCCCGCCGCATGCTCAACGAACTCGGCGCCGAGTTGGCCGACTCCTTCTGGGAGTTCATCGAGAGCTGACGCAAAGGGAACCCTACAAACTCTGCCGCTAGGCAAGACCCACTAAGTCTTCCCAGCCGCTCCCGCCGCCTGCTGGGCCGTTGCGCCCGCCACAACCCGATTGAATACCGATATCACAAACGGCTCGTCGATCCGTTCATGGCGAATCAACAAGCGAGTCAGCAGCGGCCCCACAATCGTCTCCAAAAAGACCCCCACCTCAATGTCCGCGGGAAGCTGCCGCTTCTTGATCGCCTCTTTCACAAGAGCCCGAAACTCCCTGTCGCGAGGCGTAAAAACCCGCTCCAGAAACTCTTTGTGCAAGATCGGATTGTCCTGGATCGCCGTCAGCAGCCGGGCCACGACAATGCCGTTTTCCCCAGTGAAAAACCGCCCCACCTGAAGCACATATTCCTTCAGGCGCTCCAGCGGAGATCCCCCTGCCGCAAGAACAAGCTCATGGTCGGTCTTGTGAAGAAAGGCGTCCAGCAGCAGCGCCTCTTTCGTCGTCCACCACCGGTACACCGTCGCCGTGCTCACTCCGGCCTTCCGCGCAATGTGAACTGTCGATATCGATGAGACCGGCCCGCTTTGCAGAGAGCTGTATGCCGCGTCCAGTATCGACACCCGCGACGCTTCACTCCGCGGCCTTCCGGCAGAACGCCTCAGTTCAGGCGCGGGTTTGGAATCCTTCAGGCGCATCGGATCATCTCATTCACTGTTGTACCATCATCATATACGAAACAGATCGTTTCGTTTTGTAATAGTCCAGAACGGAGTAAGGATTGACCGCCTCCCTGCCAGATCAACTCTGGAAACCGAAGTACAACCCATGGCTGGTCGCCGTGGTTGTGGCCATTGCCTCCTTCATGGAGGTGCTCGATACCAGCATCGCCAACGTGGCCCTGCCTCACATCTCAGGCAACCTCGGAGCAAGCCAGGATCAGGCCACCTGGGTGCTGACCACCTATCTCGTGGCCAATGCCATCGTCCTGCCCATCACCGGGTGGATCTCCAGCGCCATGGGCCGCAAACGATTCTTCCTGCTCTGCATTGGCCTCTTTGCGGCCAGTTCCCTGCTCTGCGGTTTGGCTCCAAGCATGCCCATCCTGCTGCTTGCCCGCGCGCTTCAGGGAGCCGGCGGCGGCGGACTGCAGCCAATGTCCCAGGCCATCATGGCAGACTCTTTCCCGCCCCGGTTGCGCGGAGCCGCATTTGCTCTGTATGGCGTCACAGTCCTCGTCGCCCCTGCTCTGGGCCCCACACTCGGCGGGTGGATTACCGATAACTACACTTGGCGTTGGATCTTCTTTATCAACATACCGATCGGCCTCCTGGCTCTCGTGCTGGTCTTCAAGCTGGTGGAAGACCCGCCCTTCCTTCGCCGCTTCAAACCCTGCGAAATGCACTTGGATTTCATCGGCCTCTCGCTGCTGGTTCTGGGAGTTGCCGCGCTCCAGATCTTCCTGGACAAGGGGCAGGAGGACGACTGGCTTGGCTCCAACTTCATTACTTCGCTCATCGTCATTTCTCTCGTCTGCCTCACCGCTCTTGTCGTGTGGGAGTGGCGTCACAAGGCGCCGCTGGTCGATGTCAGGTTATACCGGAATTTCAACTTTTCGAGCATCAACCTGATGATGTTTCTGGCCGGAGCCGTCGCCTTTTCATCCACAGTTCTCATGCCTCAGTTCCTCCAGACACTGGCCGGATACACCGCGCAGCAGGCCGGCCTGGTTGTCTCTGTCGGAGCCGCCAGCCTGTTTTTAACCATGCCGGTCATCGCAGTGCTTTCTTCCAAAATCCCGGTCAAGTACCTCATCGCTTTTGGCTGGTTTCTCTCCGCTGTCGGACTGTTTCTATCCACCAGATTTCTCAGCTTGGGAGTCAGCTTTGGCATTGCCTCTGGAATCATGGTGTTGCAGTATGCGCCCATTGGTTTCATCTTCGTTCCCGCCGTAACTTCCTCATATTTCGGAATTCCGCAAGACAAGAGCGATGCGGTATCCGGACTTACTAACTTCATTCGCAATATCGGAAGCAGCGTAGGTGCTTCCGTAGTCACAACCATCCTCGCCCGCCGCCAGCAATTTCATTTGGCGCGGCTGACTGACCACCTCAGCGCAGGCGCTCCCTCCCTGGCAATCACCTTCCAAGCCTTGGCGTCGCACGTGCGTGGCATGGGCGGCGCGGCAGCGCAAACCATGGGACTGGCCCTGGTCTACCAGTTCCTGATGGCACAGGCTGCGGCCTTGTCTTACATCGACACCTACGTGGTTCTGGGCACTGGCTCGGCGGCTATGTTCTTCCTGTCGTTCCTGCTCAAATCCAACGATCCCAAACACACCGAGCAGCAAGCCGCGCACTGATCCCCTCTACCCGGGCAGTCGGCAAGGGAATTCCCGCGCGGGTTTCCCCAGTTCGCTTCCGATACCTGGGAACCACAACCCTCAATCACCCTGTTCATCGGGAGCGAAGCACCGCGGAGTGTCAGAACCTGCATTGTGTCAGGGCACGACTTCAAAGCCTGCCTTGAGCGCAGCCGAAGGGTGCCGCGAATCAGCGCGGTATCCAGACTCCCGCTGCCCACATGACGATTGCCATGGCTTCCCGTTACGCACATCTTGCACCAAGCGCCGCATCCGCGGCATCAGATCATCTCGTGATCCCCGCCACCCTTGACCTGCCAGAACGAACAGCCGCCAAAATGCAACTTGCCTCTCGGAATCGAGAGGCAAGCTGGCGTACAACTAGTTTGTTTTATGAGAATTACGATGGAGCCGACGGTCAGACTTGAACTGACGACCTGCTGATTACTAATCAGTTAGCCTAGTAAAAAGTAGTGACAAAAAAATCAGCAACTTACACATAACATGCTCATTTTACAAGACTTGTAAAGTGTAGTACACTGACACTAGTGGTCACTAGACGACACTTAATGACAGCATGGCAGTGACAGAGCAGTGGCAGAAAGGTGTGAAATGACGCGCATTACACAGCAGTCAGTGAAAAGGTTAGTGACAGAAACGCCTATCGCAAAGATCGTGTGGGATGAAGAACTGCACGGCTTCGGCGTGCGGCTGACCGCGGCTGGCACCATCACCTATGTTTTGGACTACTACTTCAGGGGCAAGAAGCGCCGATACTGCATTGGCAGGCATCCTGAGTTCACCGCCGAAGCCGCGCGCAAAGAGGCAATGGCGCTGAAGGTCGATATTGCAAACGGCCATGATCCGCTGGCGGAGCGCCACGAGTGGAAGAACGAGCCGACATTCGCCGCTCTGGCGGCTGCGTACATGAAGGACGCGAAGGCGCGAAAGCGCGAAAGCAGCTTGCGTGACGACTGCCAAATGCTGGGTATGAATGACAACGGTGAGCCGAAGGCTGACAAAAACGAGGCGCAGAAAAAGAAGCGGATTCTCACAGTGCTGGGTGAGCATCGGCTTGCCGAGATCAAGCAGAGCGACATAGCCCGGTTTCACGAATCGCTCAGGGAGGCACCGTATCGAGCCAACCGGGTGCTAGCTTTGCTGTCGGCAGTCTTCAACTACGGCATTGACAAGAAGTGGACAACGGAGAACCCGGCGCGCGGAATCGAGAAGTTCCCCGAAGAGAAACGCGAGCGCTTTTTGACCATCGAAGAGATGCAGAAACTACGCGAGTCGATTGAGGGCTACCACGACGTGTCCGCTCGCGATGCCTTGCTGCTGCTGATGCTCACCGGCTCACGTGAGGGCGAAGTGCTCAAGGCCGAGTGGGAAGAATTCGATCTGGCGCGGGGAGTGTGGACAAAGCCATCCCACCACACAAAACAGAAAAAGGACGAGCACATACCACTGAGCGGACCCGCGCTCAAGCTGCTTGAGTCGATGCAGACGCCAGGTGCAACCGGGCCACTCTTCCCCGGCAGAGAACGCAAAGAAAAAAGCTGCACTGCGCGTGTATCGCTGCGTCGTCCCTGGGTGCAAGCGTGCAAGGCGGCCGGCCTAGTGAGAGAGATCGCCGTCGAAGGCAAGCGCAGGGGCAAGGATGGGGAGCCTGTGAAGCTCACGCGCTACCGCCCGACTCTGCGCGTTCACGACTTGAGGCACAATTTCGCGAGTCATCTGGCGAGTAACGGCGTGTCCCTACAGGTTGTCGGCAAGCTGCTCGGTCACACTCAAGCCTCGACAACAATGCGCTATGCCCATCTACAGGACGAAGCGCTGCGCTCTGCGACAAACAAGTTCGGACGCATTTTCGAGCAAGCGCCGAAGGCAGGGAAGCGGCGCGCGTAGGTCGTAGAAACGGTCGCCAGCGGGCAACACTGACCAGAGATTCGTGAGTCGTCTACAATGTGATCGAGGTAAACCCACATGGAGCTTAACGAGCCTATTTCGCGTGAGCCTATTACGTTGAATGGAAAGCAGTGTTTCTGCGCCGAAGGCACCCGCCTAGCTTTGGACTACCTACAGACGGCGCGTAATGCGCTTAAAAAGTCTGATGTGGCGACGAACGAATTGGCAATCAAGAGCGCGGTGACTGAGTCCTTAGAAAAGTTCTTGAGTCACTGCCACCATGGTGCCGGTTGCAAAACCTGTAAATGAGCTAGACACGCTCACTCGCTCGCGGCGCGGCAAGCAGGGGCATCTGTCGTCGATCATCATAGATACACTGATACCTAATCAGTGGCTCAACAAAGCTATAAATCGCACAATGGCCTTTATTTATAAGGTTTTTTGCATTCTCGCTTTATTGCATTCAATTACCCTGTCACTGTATTGTCACTGTGGGCTGCCAGGTTGGGGCTCTGGAGAGGCTCAGTGGGCTGTGATCCTGCCTGAGAGGCCCTGCCCCCTGTCTGAAGCCAGCCTGAGCCTGCCAGAGGCCAGTTCTGGGGCTGCCCTGGAAGCCCCAGAACTGGCCTCTGAGGTGCTCTGGGATTCAGGCAACGCAAACCAGCACCGATTCACCGGCAGCGCGTCACAACTCCTCAAAGAATTGGTGAAGACTCAGGCTGAGTGCGCGGGCAATCTTTTCGAGCGCCCTGACGCCAATTTCCTTATGCCCGTTCTCCAACTCTGACAGATGCTCGCGTGTCAATTCGGCGTGATCCGCCAGCATGGTTTGGGTCCACCCGCGTTCCGTCCGTAGGACGCGAATCCGTCTCCCGATCCGCACGCAAATGTCTGTTGCCATGCCTCCAGCATCGTTGTATGCTGTGGCTTACACGTAAGCTATAGCTTACATTGAACGCCAAACCTAAGCACACTCGCCGTCGATGAGCTTAGAATGATTGGCACACTCAGAATGAGGGGTACAGGCATGGCGGTCTTCTGTCATCGCTGCGCGGCCAAGACGCCGGGAGACTCGCGGTTCTGCCAGGACTGCGGCGCGGCAATTTCTGCGGAAGACTCTATGCCGGTGTCTACGGTAGAGCCATCGCCGGGTATACCGGGTAGGACCAAGGACACTGTAAAAGCTGCCGCGATCTATCGCAAGGCTGCCGAGCGTGGGGATGCCTCGGCACAATTCAACCTTGCAATCATGTACGACCACGGCTGGGGCGTACACCAAGACTATTCACAGTCCGCTGTCTGGTATCGGAAAGCAGCCGAACAAGGTTTCGCTGCTGCGCAATACAACCTTGGAGTTGCATACTGCGAAGAGCAAGGTGTGCCCCAAGACTACGCGCAGGCGTCTGCGTGGTATCGCAAAGCTGCTGTGCAAGGAGATGCTACCGCACAATTCAGCCTCGGTGCGGCTTACTACGACGGACGAGGCGTACCACAGGACTATGAAGAGGCATATTTCTGGATCAACCTTGCAGCATCGGGCAAATCTGAAAACATTAAAGTCGAAGAAATAGACGGATTGAGAGCCGGTGCCGCTTCACATCTCACCAGCGAAATATTATGCCGAGCCCAAGAACGCGTTAGAAAGGTGACAGAAGCACACGTTGTAGATCCCACCCCGCAGCTTGCCAGTGCATTCGTTGATCGTTCTAATCGTGCAGTTTACATTCTTCCTCCAAAACAGGTACGTAAGTTGCGCAAGTTCTGGTCAACATTCTTATGGGCAGTCATATGGCTTCCCGTATCTATTCTCGGACTTCCTTTTATCCCGATTGGCTTTTTAGCAACCTTACCATTCGGCTTTTGTCTGGTGAAATTGATAGAGATATTGACGGAATCTTACTCAGGAAATGTTCGCCAAGCACACTGCCCGAACTGCGAAAGGCCGGTGAACTTCTGGGTATCGACTGGATTTCCGTGCCCATACTGTCGGCACCTGCTCATGCAGAACGGAAATCGGCTGTTCGACACTACACGCTGACAAGGAATGACGGTCAATCCTCAGGGGCGGGCAATGGCAACGCGGGCGGCACGGCAGTCTGCGCGTCGATGGTGGTGCCAGGAGCGGGGCGGCCGTCAACCGCATCAACGAAAACAATTTCAATAATCGGCGGCGCAGCGCCGGGATCTTGAAAATCCACGGATGCGTGAATCCTGTTTCCTTCAGTGAACTGCCGAATCTGGTCCATAGCCGCAAGGTCGCCTCTCAGTGCCATGTGAATGAGTCGCTGGCCGAGGCACTGCGCCCATGAACTTCCCTTCGGCAAATTGAGAGCCTTCGCCGCTTCGTCGGGAGCACGGTTTGCCAAAGCTACAAGGAGCGCTTTCGAGATGAGACGTGTATCGCTCTTGACCTTTCCACCAGGATTAGGCGAGCCGTTCCCAGCAACGAATGCGTGAGGATTGGGTCCACCCTTCCGAAACGCGGTACGCGGCGGATTCTTCTTGCGCGGTTTCGATGTGACTGCAACACCGGCAATCTTCGGCGGGGCTTTCTTTTTTGTGCGCGGCATATTGGCCTCCTTCTTAAAAGTCGCTGATGCTGTGCGAAGTCTTAGCACGACCACGGCAGCGACTTGCGCTTGCCTGCCAACAAATCCATTTCAAGTTTTGCTTTGCGCTTGCACCAGGCACCCCATGCGCTGCGCTCGCGAGTTTGTGCTTCGTATGCCAGTGCCGCGAAGTTTCCCAAACCATCGGCGAGGCCAGTATCGTGAAACAAATCAAGCCGAAACACAACTCCTGCGTAGCGCCGCCATGTGCGATGCTCGACAGGCTCCGGCATCGTTTTGGAGTACGGCCAGCGAAGCATAGACACGCAGTGGCCTAGCGACTTGTCAAATGCAATCAACGCTTGTGATGTCTTTTCGAGTTCAGAAGGCTCAGGCATTTTATCTCCGATCTTAAAATCCGTGCTGCAAAGTAGCAGGCTGGACAGCGGGCTACCTTGCAGCAAGCGGGCGAGTCAATTAAGACTCGACTTGTTGGCCGGGCCATGAGGAAGGTATCCATGCCCGGCCTCTTTGGAAGCGCCGCCGATGAAACGGCGCTCCAAACTCTTAAAATCTGGCGCTAGGGTTGTGGGAGCAACTCCACAACCCCGCGCTCGTGACCGGATGGAAGGAAGGATGCACCCGGTGTTGGTCTGCCACGCGGCTGGGCGCGGCAGCCAAACTTACAAAACTCCGCTCAACGTCCCGCCCGACTCTGGGATGGCTTTCCCACCCCACGACTTGCCGGAGGTGCAAGCAAGCTGATTGGTGAGCGAAGATTCTGAAAATTGCAGGCCAGAGATGCGCGAGGCCAGCTCCACGCCCTCCAGCCTTAAAGAATATAAATTTGGCTGTGCTGCCAAATGCGCACGAAGTTGTGTGATCTCCCCACGCTTCTGTTCAAGCGCCGCAGACCATTGCACAACTTCCGGGTCGTCCGGCAAAACATCGGCAACGGTAGGCTTGTCTCTAAGCAACTCCGACACACCCTCTTCGCGCACCGTGACAGCAAGCATGATGTTGTCGTGCTCTGCTTGCAGATTTAAAACAGTGACCTTCAGCCGTTCAAGCTTGGGATGCAGTTTGCGCAGTTCTTGTCGCACCGTCTTTAGGTTCGCAATCAGGTCAGAACGGCGTGCGCCAGCTTGTGCGGCCTTGGCACGTGTGAGTTCGGCCTTGGCACGTGTGAATTCGACTTCGGCCACCGCAAGCGGCATGGGCGGAGTTGTGCGCGGATCGCTATTCATCTTCAACCTCCACGGCCACTGGCAGACTATTTCCGTAGGGATTCATCCCCAGTTTAATTTCAGTGAGTGCGGCGTCATGCGTCGGCTCAGCGGGGGCGATTAAACGGCTGTACAAGTCGCGTGCGTCCTGAAGCTGGCGGATTGCAAAACCAACGCGTGCGGCAACCATTTCAATTTCGACTCCGTCCGCTACAACTTGCACAAGCTGGCGGCGTTCGGCCTTGAGGTCTTTATGGAGAGCGCGCAGAGTTCTAATCGTGTCGCGCAGAGTTGCGAGTGTGTTTTCAGGCATGGTGTTCCTCCTTGTTTAACGGGTTACGTGGCCTGCACGGGTGAATCTTGGGGCCGTCTTGGATGAGGGCGCGGCGCGTGCGGCGGGAGAACCGTATATACCCGTAGGAAGTTTTGATTTTGAAAAACTCTCTACGGATCTATTGGGTTCTCCCGCCGCACGCGCCGCGCCCACACCCAAGGGGCGTAGACCAAGCCCAATAAAATCACGGCTTGCGTGGCCTTTTGCTGGTCTAAAACCTCGTGCTTCCAGGTTCTGCGAAAACCGCTTTTGCGGCCCCACAAACTCCCCCGCGTTTTCTGCCCAGCGCCGCCAGTCCTGAAAAAGCTCAGCGGATGCTGTTCTGCTGTTTGCCGCCTTGACTGTGCGCTCATCCAACCAGCGGCCCAGCGCATCCTCTGCCGTCATGTAGGCGTCTGTTGCTGCCGTGACGGCTTGCGGCGGCCTCAGCCCCACGCGCTGCCACTCAAGGCAGCCGTCAACGGCCCACTGTAAAATGCCGGGCCATTCCACACGCAGTTTTTCGGCCAGCCTTGAATCGCGTTTGGCGGCGGGGATGGTCACATTAAATGGCACCAGGTTCATGCGCCGCCGCATGGCCTCATCAACCGAACGCAGGCCGGGCCGATGATTGCCGGAAACCACCAGCTTGAATTGTGGCGTGAACTCGAAAAAGTCCTGTCTCATAAACCTCGCGGCTATCTTGTCGCCGCCAGTCAGACTTTTTAGTTTCGACTCAGCCCAGCGTCTACCGTCTTCGGTCTCGGTAGCAGTCACCAGCCGCGCGCCTTGCAACCCGGCCATGTCGGTTGGGTGACCTTCGTTTTGCGAAGCGGTAAAACTTTCAATCGGCGCAACTTTTGCATACTCGCCCAGCGCGCCGGTGATCGTGTTTAAGAACACGCTTTTGCCGTTTGCGCCGGTCCCGTACAGAAAGAACAATGCGTGTTCATAAGTCAGGCCAGTAAGGCTATAGCCGCACATCCGCTGTAAAAACGATTGCAGTTGCTTATCGCCAGCGGTCACATCTGCCAAAAACTTGCGCCATATCGGGCAGTCACCGCCCGGCGTAGCGGAGATGATCTTGGTGCAATAGTCTCCGCGCGTTGCGGGCCGCAGTTTGCCGGTATGTAGATCGACTACTCCGCCCGGAGTGTTGAGCAACCACGGGTCAGCGTCCCACTGGGCAACGGTGGCCGCGTGTTGTCGATCGGCATGGGCCAAGCGCTCTACGGCGGCCACGGTCTGCGCGCTGCGGATTCGCTGAGCGGTTTGCTTCTTGCCGCAAGCCTCAGCAGCCGCGCGGCAGACGGCGCGCGCCTTGCTGTAAACGTCCAGGGTACCGTCGCACTGCCAGCATGAGCCGCCCCACTGGAGCCACTGGTTCCACGCTGCAACAAAGCGGAGATTGTCGCCATGCTGCGCCGTGAACGTGAGCGCGAGCGCGTCATCTGAATACGAGCCAAGAGCGGCGGGCGCGGTGGCGTTGTCGAGAACCTCGGCCAGCAGATCGTCTCCGCTGTCGAGCGCCAATAAATCGTCGGGGCCATTGACTCCGTCGAGTTGCGGCAGTGCGGCAGCAGTGACGGTGCACCTGCGTTCCGGCTTGCGCAGTTCGCCAACGAGCGCCTCTTGCGCCGCCTGAACGCCTGGGTTAGTTGCAGCGTTCGCGTCCAGCAGGACAATCACGCCATGGCCGTTGCACCAATCAAGCGCGGGAATCGCCTCTTTGTTCTGCGAGAATCCCCAGCAGCCTCCCATCGCCATCGGAAGCACTTCGTTCTGCGTGCGCTCAGCCCACGCTGTAAGCGCCAGCACAGACTTCTCGGCCTCCACAAGCACAATAGGAGCGCCGGTGTTCTTCAGCAGGGATGCCGACTGTGGCAACACGTAGAGGATGCGTGCGCCGCCCTTCGGGCAAAGGTACTTACCTTCCAGCTTGCCGTCTTTCATCTCCGGGCGGTCACGGCGAAGACGCAGCGTTACCATTTCTCCGCTAGCTGGGTCACAGTAAGGGAAGACAATTCCATCCAAGCTCTGAGCGGCACGGGCACGGATGCCAAGCTGCCGGGCCGCGGTGTCTGTCACGCGCCGGATACCAGCCGCCTCTACCAGCGCAACAGGAATCTTCAACCGCGCAAACATGGCGAGGTCAGCAGGTGTAAGCGTCGTGACTTCAGGTACGGCTTGCTTGCTGCGCACCAGCCGCAACTTGGGTTTAGACTTCAGCGCGGCGATACGTTTCTGAATTGTGGTTTGTGGCTTTGTCATCGGTGCCCCTTCCCTGAGAATGTGTATGCGGTCTAAGCGCCGCTATGCGGTCACGCGGCTGTGCGCGCTCGCCGTGCGTTGTGTGTGCGGCCAGCGGGCGAGACAGGCTTTCGGCGGCGCATGGGCGCACCACTGCCAAAGCCCTCGCATGATTCGAGCCACGCGGCTACACTGCTCCGCCTGTAAAAGACGTGCCGGTTGAGAGTGATTCTTGGAGGGCCGGTTCTATTGTCGTGATGGCGTTGAAGGGTGCGGAGGGACATTCCCAGCGCTGCGGCCAGTTCGCGCGGCTCGATCAGGTCTAAGTCGGGCGCGTGTGTGGCGCTCTCAATTGTGGCGGGATTCTGGACTGCTCCTGACGGCATGGGAACACCTCAAAGGCAAAGTCGCTTTGAGGTAGCGCTCGGTTGGACCGGTCATCGGTGCTGTGTCAGTGTTGCTTTGCCGAAGCCACTCGGCCCTGACATCCGATGCACAGCGGACTTGCACCTGAACTCGCTGTGATGCTCACCAGCTTCAGGTTCCGCTCTCGGCCATCGACCCTCTGCTGCGGTTGTGGGGGAATGCCCCAGTCGCTCACAGAGCCATTCAGGCTTATGAAATAAAATTAGCATAGAATGACACACGAAGTCAACGCTAAGTCGTTGCTGTGGTGAGTGTTATGGGATTTGTTGTGATAATTCAGGCACCAGTTCGAACAGTGACAGAATGGTGACAGATTAAACCATCAAATTTTAAGGTTGGTGTAAGTTGTTGATTATATGGAGCCGACGGTCAGACTTGAACTGACGACCTGCTGATTACGAATCAGCTGCTCTACCAACTGAGCTACATCGGCGTACTCCCATCCGATTGTATCGTTGCGCTGGCGGAAGGTAAAGACTCCCCGCCGGAAATTCCGCTTGAGCCGGACCGGCGGATCTCCTCCCGATCAGTTCACCTGCGCAGGCTTGCCCAGCCGTTCCGTCACCATGGTGAAGAAGGCGCGCAGATCTTCCTCTTCGCCCAACGTCAACCGCCGGTAGACCTTCATCAGCGGAAACAGCCGCGAACTGCGTATCTCCACTGCCGGAACCGAGACCGCGCCCCCTGGATACGGCGTCATCTCCCAACCGCCCGCATAGCGCCGCCGCAGCACCTCACCCAGGTAGCTGCCCCACAGCCGCACCTCGAAGTCCAGATCGAGTTCCGGGCTTTCGCTCACCAGAACCAGAATCTCGTCCAACCCGTCGATCGATTCGGAGGTAAAGTCCAGCTTCTGCCGGAACTCGCGCTTGCCCAGTTCCGCCGCCGCTTGCGCGTAGCCCTCCATCATCGCTGCCAGGTCGGGGTAAGCCGCCGATTCCAGCCGTTTGCGCAAATCGCTCATTCCCCTCCAGACTACATCCTCAAGCTCGGCAAGCCGGCCCGTTGAGTTGGCATTGTCCTGTGCGCCTGTGGCAGACTAGGAGCAGTTCAGGAGGGATCCCACTTTGAAGACAGCCAAGCTCCTCGCCCTTGCCGCTTTGCTGGCCCTGGCCGCCTGCAAGGCTCCTCCCGCTCCCACCACTGCCAACCGCAACATCTACCCCGACCCGGCGCAGGCTAAATCCGATCTGGCTGCCGCCCTCAAGACCGCCGCCGCTACTCACAAGCGCGTCCTGCTCGACTTTGGCGGCAACTGGTGCGGCGACTGCCAGGTGCTGGACCTCTACCTTCACGCCCCCGAAAACCGGCCCATTCTCGATGCCGGCTTCGTCCTCGTCCATGTGAATATAGGGCACTCAGACGCCAACCTCGACATCGCCAGCCAGTACGACATCCCGCTGGATAAAGGCGTTCCCGCCCTGGCCGTCCTGAGTGAAAAGGGCGAGTTGCTCTATAGCCAGCGCGGCGGCGAGTTTGATGCCATGCGCCGCATGGATCCCTCATCCGTCACCGGCTTCCTGGAGCAATGGCGACCCAACTGCTCAACCGCGCCAGTGAACTGCTAGCGATCTCCGCTGCGCAGATGGTTGTTTAGCTGCTTTGATGGGTATGGTTTTTTTACAGCCTGCACTGGAATCACACACACTCTCTTCAGCCGATCGGCGCCAGGTGCTTGGTCTTTTGGTAGGTATAGATGATGCGATGGGCCACGGTGATGGTTGACAGCACGGCTAGCACCCACAGCACCGGAGCCATGGCGCCCCAGTGGTTGAACAGGGCGCCAATGATCACCAGAACAATCCGCTCCGGCCGCTCCATGAAGCCCACCTTGCACTGCCCGATCAGCGCCTCGGCGCGGGCGCGCGTGTAGCTCACCATCAGCGACGTGACCATGACAAAGGCCACCAGCACCACGTAGCGGAACCGATTGATTCTGCCGTAGTAAACCAGCAGCCCGAAGAACAGCACCACGTCGGAGTAGCGGTCGATCACCGAATCAAAAAAGGAGCCGAAGACCGTGACCTGGTTGTTGCGGCGCGCCACGCGGCCGTCCACCATGTCAAACAGGCCGGCGCCAAAGATCACCATGCTGGCGTAGAAAAACATGCGGCCGGCGTTGCTGGCGTTGGCGTGCCCAAACAGAAACGCGGCCACAATGTTGATCACCAGGCCGATAAAGGTCAGCGCGTTGGGTGAAATGCGGGTAAGCGCCAGGCCATGCACGATGTGATCGAGAAGCCAGCCGCAGGCGCGGCCAAAAGCGCTGGTCCAGGTCATGCCTAATCTTCCTTGCTACTGCTTTGCGCCGAGAGCGGCGGTTCCGTTATCCGGGTTGCTTTCGGCGGCTTCATCGTGGATGGTCTTCAGTTTCAGGACTTCCAGTTCGCGCTTGCCGTTGGGGGTGGTGATGGTGGCAATGTCGCCTATCTTCTTGCCCACCAGGCCGCGGCCAATCGGTGAAGTCGTTGAAATCAGGCCCTTTGACACGTCCGATTCCTCGCTAGTCACCAGCCGATAGACGATTTCCTCGTCCTTGGTCGAGTCGTAGACCACCACGGTCGAACCAAAGCCGGCCCTGTCTCTGGGAATGTTGGTCAAATTCACCAGCGAAAGCTCGGCCATGCGCCGCTTCAACTGGCCCAGCCGCGCATCCACAAAGGTCTGCCGCTGCTTCGCCATGTGATACTCGGCGTTTTCCGACAGGTCTCCCATGGCCACGGCCTTCTTGATCTCGGCGGGAAGCTCGTGGTTCAACTCGCGCTCGAGAATTTCGATTTCTGCAAGAAGCTGTTTCTTGATGTGCTCAGGCATCCATAGTCCATGGCGGCGAGCAAGCTCGCTCGTTCCGCAAGAGATAAAAGAACTTGACTTCTCATTATACGCGGGGGACTGGACAGGCATCCTCGAAGCTCTGCGCCGCCCGCCGGCAATCACATGAACATGTTTTGTCGCGGAATCGGGTTCGGCAAGTCATTCGAGCGGATTGGTTCCGGCGTGCCTCCCAGCGGGAGGCAGCGAGAATAGCCCAGGGCAAAGCCCTGGGCATGCGTTTCAGAAAGACGATTCCCCCCGGAAGGGCGGATCGAAACCGGTTGACAAGCAGGATTGCGGGTGCCCCGGATTTCGATTTTGAGACCCGAAACCCTCCACCCCCTACCGCGAAGCCGAACTGGACCCAAGAGACATCTCCAGCGTGCCAAAGCGCCCGGTCGCTGAATCGCGAATCCCCACCCTCAAGAAAGCAACTCCCGCTTCAAGCGGCACAACCTCACGGCCGGGAATCCCCAACACATAAACGCCCGCCCATTTCTTCGCCGGAACGCTGGCCACGCCTTTCGTGCGGGCAGTTCCCAGCAACTTGCCGGCGGCATCGAACTTGGTCACCACGCATTCCACATTCGCGTTGTGGTGACCGTCCGCGGTCGTTGCAAACTCCAGATTATGCGGATCGATGGAATAGTCGAGAACCACATTGCCGGCATCGATCTTCGCATGAACTGCGAAGACCACATCGTTCGCCTGCTCGGCGCCGTGATTCAGTGCTTTGTTAAAGTCATCCAGGGTAGTTGGCTTGAAGTTCACATCGACCGCATAGTAGCCCTGCCGATAGGCCAGTTGATACCCTTGCTGCTTCAACGCAAGAGAAATCTTCCGATACTGGCCATTCCAGTTCTTGCCGCTCGGCGTATAAGTCAGCGTGTAGAAGTTCTGGCTGCGATTGAATTCCTGGTGCAACATCATCCCGATGTCATTGTTGTTTATGCGCAGCACTCCGCCCGTTTGATCGGCAAAATCTCGCAAATCCGGAATACTCCCGCCGAATGAGCTGTGAAGATGGACGCCGGATATATCGATCGGCGAAACAGCGACGCGCGCGTTTTGAAGCAGCTTGTTCATTTGTTGTATCTCTTTAAACAACGGCCCTTCGCGACGCTTCGGGGACATCAGGGTGAGAGCATCGCTCAGCAGCGGTAAACTGGGGAAACCGTCAGAAAGCCAATAAACATTCTTTCGCCCTGGATAGTGGCTCAACCAATCCGCCAGGTTATCAAAAGTGTTGAGTAATTGCCTGAAATTCTGCTCTTGCTCGGCTTCCATTACAGGATTGACTCCGCTTCCCTTGGGCCCCCTCATTTGCTTAAGAGGAGCATTCGGTTGTTTGTCATTGATGTAATGGATAAGCGGTGTACCTTGGTCGGCGGCAAGAAAGACCGTGGAATACCCCGAAGACTCTTTTGCTGTCAGAAACTTCAAAATCCCTGCCGCTCCGCCGCTGAAAGGCACGACTAACCTGGAAGGGCTGCCCATAATCACCAGCGCAACGGGCTGCTCCGGCGGAAGCTGCCGCACATACTTTTCCAGTTGCTGCCGTGCGGATGCTTGAACCTCCCAGGAAGGACTCAAGCTATCAAACAGCAGCACATTCCACACCTCTCCGCTGGGCGGCTTGTTGCTGAAGACGCCAGTCTGGCCGGGAACATTGGAGAGCGCAAGCGCCGTTTCTGGTTCGCCGCCGGGAGTGGCAATGCCATGCTCCTCCGCAGTCTTCAGCGCGCGCTTTTCTCCATCCTCGCGCAGCTCGAAATCCTTCAGCGTAAGGCCCTTTACCGGATCTCCGTGACTGTCACTCACCAGCACATCCAGCACCACCAGGCGCGTCTGGGTACGAATGAGGGGGGCGGGTGCGTCTGGCGCGGCTGGAGCCTGCCCTTGGGGCGTGGTTACAGTCTATGCTTGTGTGGCTGGAGCCTGCGCCGCCGACATCGCCGCCGCAAAACAAAAGACCAGAGCGCTGCAAAATCCTTGACTCCTAAGGAACATTGCTACCCTCCTGTTACCTGAATTATGCACAGCCTGATCGCGCAAGCGCGGCAGGCCTGCTGAGCGTCGGCGGCGCTCCCGTTGCTGGCGCCTCTCGCTTCTCTTCCGGA